>Ga0194122_10000019_pt1 | contig 258825 bp, 192 predicted proteins | sample TA2MahCa10mmetaG_FD_155487 | JGI IMG/M metagenome (GOLD analysis project Ga0194122, IMG submission 155487) | Freshwater microbial communities from Lake Tanganyika, Tanzania - TA2015021 Mahale Deep Cast 10m | ecosystem: Environmental > Aquatic > Freshwater > Lake | place: Tanzania: Lake... | reverse complement strand
TGGTGGTCCTCGAGATGGTGGTCCTCGAGATGGTGGTCCTCGAGATGGTGGTCCTCGAGATGGTGGTCCTCGAGATGGTGGTCCTCGAGATGGCGGTCCGCGTGACGGTGGTCCTCGAGACAGTGGCCCTCGTGATGGTGGCCTTCGTGACGTTGGCCCATCGAATTTTGGCAATCGGCCGAGTCGCCCCGGCTTCGGAGGCCCCGGCTTTGGCGTTCCGGGCTTCGGCCGACCGGGCTTTGGCGGTCCTGATATGAATCGTGAAGGTTTCCGGGGGCGTGGTCCGGTGGGTCCACCAAGCCTTGGTGGTGTACCCGGCAGATTTTCGCGAGGTCGTTTTGGAATAGGGCGTCTGCCGGGGTTTGGTCCATCGTGGGGAGGCGTTCGACGCGGAAGCGAGCCATTTGGTGATGGTGGGGGGCGTCGACTGCAGCCGGTTCCGCCGAGTCGTCCTGCGGGGCGTGGTGGTGCAGGTGGTGGCGTGCCAGTGCGCCCGGTTTTGCCACGCTGAGATTGTCTTGAATTGCTGGCGATATTTCGTTTGGCGGATGTTTTTTGCAGGGAGTGTACGGTGATGCTGACTGGCAGGCGGTGGAAGCAGCTGATGATGGTTGCGGGGCTGGTTGTTTTGGTGTTGGCTGTCGACGTAGTGGCATCTGACTGGGTTCGTTTTCGTGGTCCGAATGGCACCGGTATCAGTCTGGATTCAGAGCCGCTGCCTGTGGAGTTTGGAGAGGGGAAGAACCTGAAATGGAAAGCAGCGTTACCGGGGGCCGGGGTTTCGTGTCCGATTGTGGTTGGTGAGCGGGTCTTTGTCACCTGTTATTCCGGGTATGGTGTGAGTCGTCAGGACGCCGGCGAAATTCGGTCGCTGAAGCGTCACATGGTTTGTGTGAACCGTGCGGACGGCAAAGTGGTGTGGGAGCGTATGATTGACGCTGTGCTGCCAGAGGACGAGTACAGCGGGATGGGCGTTCCTGAGCATGGCTATGCATCGCATACTCCGGTGTCTGACGGCAAGCGTGTCTACGCGTTTTTCGGCAAGTCGGGGGTTTACTGCTGGGATCTGGATGGCAAGGAGTTGTGGAAGGCATCGGCTGGGACAGGGTCAGATGACCGTGCCTGGGGGTCATCATCCAGTCCGATTCTGGCTGGTCAGGTCCTGATTGTTCCGGCGGGTCCGGAATCGCGTGCGGTGCTGGGATACGACTCAGAGAGTGGTCGTCAGCTGTGGAAGGCTGAGGGGGATTCATTGGGGAATGTCTGGGGGACCCCGGCTCTTAGCGTAGTGGATGATCAGCGCACGGATGTGGTGATTGGCGCCCCTTATGAGATCTGGGGGATCAATCCGGGGACGGGCAAGCTTCGCTGGTATTGTTCAGCGATGGAGACGGATCAGTTTAATTCGAGTGTGCTGATTGACGGCGGGATGATTTATGCGGTTGAGGGCCGTGGTGGTGGCTCGATTGCGATTCGAGCGGGTGGCAAGGGTGATGTGAGTGGCAGCAATGTGCTGTGGAACGGGAATGACAGCAACCGCTTTTCGACTCCGCTGCTTTACGAAGGTCGCATGTACCTGATTTCCGGTGGTTTGGTGAAGTGTGTGAATGCGGCGGACGGTAAGGAGATCTTTCAGGGGCGTTTGACGGGTGGTGCTCCGGGTGCTCCTAGTGGTGCTCCGGGTGCTCCGGGTGGTGGTCGTGGTCGAGGAGGTTTTGGTGGTGGCCGTGGTGGTTCGGACTATGCGTCGCCTGTTCTGGGGGACGGCAAGATTTACTATGTGAATCGTGCGGGCGACATTTATGTGTTGAAGCCGGGTGAGTCTTTGGAGGTTTTGGCGAAGAACCGTCTGACTGCGGATCAGGAGGACTTCAGTGCGACTCCTGCAATCAGCAACGGTCAGATTTTTTTCCGTTCCAGCCGTCATTTGTACTGTGTATCTGCTCAGTGACAGTCAGTTTTCCTTGGGGGAATGCTGTTGTTTTTGAACCGGGCGGGGAGTTCCTTTGGGTCCCCGGCCGGTTTTCTTTTGTGTCGATCGTGGCTGCTGCAGGTGTTGGTTGTCTTGACAATACTCGTGTCAACGTCGATGCTTGAGGGTTATGGCGGTTTCTTCGAACAAGCGGTCGGTGCGATTTGATTCTGCGGAGCAGGAGGCATTCCTGAATCTGTGGCGGACCTATGACTGTTTGAAGGGGCTTGAGGAGTCGGTGTTTGGTGAGTATCAGTTGTCGGCTCAGCAGTACAATGCTCTGCGTTTGCTGCGCGCTGTGCATCCGGGTTCGCTGCCGACATTGGCATTGGGGCGTCGCCTGATTTCTCGCAGTCCGGACACTACTCGAATGCTGGATCGTCTGGAGGACCGGCATCTTGTCATTCGGGTGCGGCGCACCGAGAATAGGCGGGTCGTGGAGATTGCGATCACTGAGTCTGGTATTCAGTTGCTGGATTCGATGGCGGATCGTGTGGTATCGATGCACAGGCAGCAGTTTGGTCATTTGACTGAGTCTGAGTTGTGTGCATTTGTTGAGCTTTTGAAAAGAATTCGGCAGCCGCATGAGGCTGCTGATGGTCATTGGCTGAATGATTAGCCGAGTTGGCAGGCTGACCGGCTCTGGGAGGGGGCTAAGTTATGATCAGGAATTTGGTGGCAGCGTTTCTGTTATTCTCGGGCGTGGTGCTGGCTGAAGACTGGCCGTACTGGCGTGGTCCGAACAATGACGGTCATTCATTTGAGGCGGGTTTGCCGGACAAGTGGTCACCGAAGGGCGAGAACCTGTTGTGGCGTCGGGCGGAGTATGCCTCCCGGGCGACTCCGGTGGTGATGAATGATCGTGTCTACCTTGTGTGCCGAGCTTTCCCCGAGACGACTCAGGAGGGCGAGAAGACTGTCTGTGTGGACGCAAAGACTGGTGAGCTGATCTGGGAGAGTGTGCACAACATCTATTTGTCGGACGCCCCTGCTGAGCGAGTGGGCTGGTCGAGTGTTGTTGCTGATCCTCAGACGGACACAGTTTTCGTACTTGGTCTGGGGTGTGTATTCCAGTGTCTGGACGGCAAGACCGGCAAGACGATCTGGGAGCATTCCATGAGCGAGGAGTACGGGATGTTGTCGACGTATGGCGGTCGTACAAATTTCCCGGTGGTGTTTGAGGACACTGTGATCATCAGCGGTGTGATGACGGGCTGGGGTGAAACCGCTGTGCCGGCTCATCGGATGATTGCTTTTGACAAAAAGACGGGTGTTGCCCGCTGGCTGATCAGTACTCGCGTGCGTCCGGAGGACACCACCTATACGACTCCGGTGTTCACCACATTTCGCGGTCAGGCTGCCATGGTATTCAGTGCTGCTGACGGGGCGATTTATGCTGTTCAGCCGCGAACGGGCAAGGTGATCTGGAAGTATCAGGCATCGACTCGCGGCATCAATTCAACTCCTGTGGTGGATGCTGCGGGCATAGTTTATGCGGGTCATGCTGAGCAGAATTCCAGCGACACGAACGTCCTTGGTGCGGTGTTTGCGTTTGACGGCAACGTTGAGGGTGACATTACAGAGGACAAGTTGCTGTGGAAGGCTCAGAAGCGAGCCTTGGGTCGCAGTTCACTGGTGAAGCTGGACGACCGCATTTATTTCATCGAGGACGGTGCGGCTCTGGTGATTCTGGATGCGAAGACGGGTGAGCTTGTTGGTCAGAAAAAGCTGGGTCGGATTATGTTTGGCAGTCCGATGGTGGCTGGCGGCAAGTTGTATGTAGCGGAGAACACGGGTCGGTTCTGGGTTTTGCAGCCGACTGAGAAGGGTGTAGATGTTGTGAGTGAAGCGCGTCTGGCCCAGGGTGAGGAGGTGTTTGGTTCACCTGCAGCATCCAACGGTCGAATTTTTCTATCGACGATTGAGGCTTTGTACTGTATTGGTGGTGCAAAGGCTGCGGCGTCGGAGCCGTCAGTTACAGCGATTTCTCGCGAGGCTGCCTTGACGGACCGCAAGGTTGCGCAGGTCCTGCTGACTCCCACTGAGCAGATTTTGAAGCCGGGTGAGAAGCTGCAGCTGCGTGTTTTGGGTTACAACAAGGCTGGTCAGTTGCTGGGGCCTGTGGAGGGTGCTGCGGTGACTGCGGAGGGTGGTGGTGCGGTCTCTGCGGATCTGGTTTATGCAGCGCCGGCATCCGGGGTGTCTGGAGTGGTGTTAACGGCCAGGGCGGGCGAGTTATCTGCGAAGGCTCGTCTGCGTGTAATTCCGTCGTTGCCGTGGAACTTTGATTTTGCGGACGAGAAGGTTCCGCCGGTGTGGATTGGTGCGGATTATCGTCACAAGCCGGCTCCACTGGACGGCGAGAAGGGTCTGGCGAAGGTGAGTACCATTCCGAAGGGGACTCGCAGTCAGGCGTGGCTGGGCTGGACGAATCTGCATGACTACACGATTCAGGCCGACTTTAAGGCGACTCAGAAGGGCGATCGTCTGCCTGACATGGGTTTGATTAACCAGCGTTATACTTTGGACCTCCAGGGGGCTCAGCGGCTGCAGATTCGTTCCTGGACAGCTCGTCTGGAGCTGCGTTTTGCGAAGACGATGGACTTCACCTGGCAGGCGGACACGTGGTATACGATGAAATTTCGCAGTGAGACCGAGTCCGGCAAGGTGACCTTGCGTGGCAAGGTCTGGAAGCGTGGAGAGGCGGAGCCGGCGGAGTGGCAGATAGTGGCAACTGATGAGGTTCCGAATCTGCAGGGCAGTCCGGGTCTGTTTGGCAACGCGACGGACGCGGAGTATTTTGTGGACAATGTGGCGGTGACTGCAAATCAGAAGTGAGTGCATCTGCAGTGTACGGCGATGATTCACCGGACTGTGGTTTTTTTGACAAGGATCGATCAACGATGAGTCTGAACTTCAGGGCTGTCCTTGCCGGCATGCTGGCTGGCGGGTGGCTGTCGTCTGCTGTGGGTGTGGGTGTGGGTGTGGTATCGGCTGAGGATCCGACGAAGCTTGCGCTGGAGCGGATTTCGAAGATGGAAGTGGGCAAGCGGGACTGGCCGCAGTGGGGTGGCAGTTACGGCCGCAATAATACTCCGGAGGGAAAAAACATCCCGATCAAGTGGAACGTGGAGTCGGGCGAGAATATTTTGTGGTCGATGCCACTTGGTTCCGAGACTTATGGGAACCCGGTTGTGGCCAATGGCAAGGTGTATATTGGCACGAACAACGGCAACGGGTATATCAAGCGTTACCCGAGCAGTGTGGACCTGGGCTGTCTGGTGTGTTTTGATGAAAAGACTGGAACGTTTTTGTGGCAGCACAGCAATGAGAAGCTGCCGACTGGTCGAGTGCATGACTGGCCGCATCAGGGTATTTGCTGTTCGCCTTATGTGGATGGTGAGCGAGCGTGGTATGTGACTAGCCGTGGTACGGTGGTGTGTCTGGATACTGAAGGTTTTCGTGACGGTCAGAACGACAGTCCTTATGTGGACGAGAAGGAAACGGCCGAGACGGAAGCGGACGTGATCTGGCTGGTGGACATGATGAAGGATCTGGGAGTTTCTCAGCACAACATGTGCAGTTGTTCGGTGACGGTGGTTGGTAATTTGTTGTTTGTGATCACGGGCAACGGCGTTGATGAGAGTCACATTACGATCCCTGAGGAGCGTGCTCCCAGCTTTATCTGTCTGGACAAGAACTCGGGCAAATTATTGTGGCGTGACAATTCGCCAGGGGCGAATGTGCTGCATGGTCAGTGGTCTTCACCGGCATACGGAGAGTTTGCCGGGGTGGCTCAGGTGATCATGGGTGGTGGTGACGGTTATGCCTACAGCTTTCTGGCTGAGGGTCGGGATGGTAAGGCCGAGCTGCTGTGGAAGTTTGACTGTAATCCGAAGGATTCGATTTACCTGCTGGGTGGCCGAGCGACTCGCAATCACCTGATTGCGACTCCGGTCGTGTATGACGGACTGGTTTACGTGGGAGTTGGCGAGGACCCTGAGCATGGCGAGGGTCAGGGCCATCTGTGGTGCATTGATCCGACGAAGCGTGGTGACGTGAGTCCGACGCTGGTTTACAATTCGAAGGAGCCGAAGACACCGATTGCTCACAAGCGTCTCCAGGCGCTGGTGGATAAGGAAGGTGACTTTGAGCGTAAGAATCCGAATTCGGCTGCGATTTGGCATTATGTCGGTGCTGATCCATCGAATTTCGAGACAACGATGCATCGCACGTGCGGCACTGTCGCGATCAAAAATAATCTGTTGTTTGTGTCGGACTTTAGCGGACTGGTGCACTGCCTGGACCCGAAGACAGGGAAGCCGCACTGGACTTACGACATGTTTGCTGCCAGCTGGGCGTCTCCTTTGATCGTTGAGGACAAGGTGTATCTGGGGGACGAGGATGGGGATATTACGGTATTTCGTCTGGCGCAGGAGCAGGAGATTTTGGGCGAAGTGAACATGGGCTCTTCTGTCTACACGACTCCTGTGGTAGCCAACGACACTTTGTTCATTGCCAATCGTAATCGCGTATTTGCGATTCGCGAGGGTGCAAAGAGTGAGCCGGCCGACAAGTGAGGAGCTGGGGTGTTTCGGGTGATTGCTGTTGGCCGAACAGCAGATTGCCGGAGCAATGAATTAACTGAAACCGCGGCTGGATGCAGCCGCGGTTTTTTGTGGGTTGCCTGAGTCGGGAGATCCAGCGGAGTGTGGCAGTTTATCTTCAGTCGATATCGTGTGCTTTTAAGTCGTCTGGGCTGGGGGCTATTGCCTGTGGTGGCAGTACTGGGTCTGTCGACTTTGGGGCACAGCGAGAACGAGGTGCGGGACTGGCTGCCGCGGGGGTATCCGGAGACATTTGAGTACGAGCGATTTCAGGGGTTATTTGGGAACGACGAGTTTGTACTGGTGTCGTGGGAGGGTTGTGAGTCGGAGGACGAGCGGCTGTATCGTTTTGAGCGAGCTGTCCTGAAGGCTCGGATTTCGGATGCGGCTGATTCTGCGGCAGTGGTGCGAAAGGTTTCCAGTGGACGATCGGTGCTTGAGCAGATGCAGAGAGCGCCGTTGAGTCTGGAGCGGGAGGAGGCAATTCGGCGACTGTCGGGAACGCTGATTGGTCGGAACGGGCGGTTGACATGTGTGCTGCTGTGGCTGACTCCGGAGGCGAGAGCAGACGTTCATGGCACGTTATCTCGCGTGCGTGACCTTTTGGAGGGGAGCGGAGTTCCATTTCGGGACGTGTGCTGGGCGGGTGCTCCGGTGGTGAATGCGGAGTTGGACGCGGCGAGTGCGCGATCGATGTCTCGAGCGATTGTCTTCAGCTGTGTCGCGGCACTGGGGATAGCGTGGGCTGCTTTGCGTGAGTGGCGGGTGGTGCTGATGGTTCTGGCGGCCGGTTTTTACAGTGCGACGTTGAGTCTGGCGGTGTTGCGGATCTGCGGTGTGCCGATGAATTCACTGCTGATTTCGATGATTCCGATGGTGTATACGGCGGGGATTTCCGGTGCCATTCACATGTGCAACTATTATACCGAGGCATTGCGCAGTCGTGGCCCGCAGGAGGCGGCCGTGCGAGCGGTGGAATGTGCGTGGCTGCCTCTGGCGCTGGCAGCTGCGACGACGTCAGCTGGTTTGCTGTCAATCTGTCTGAACGATCTGAAGCCGGTGCAGCAGTTTGGCTTTTTCTCTGCGGTCGGGATTGGACTGAGCTGGTTATTGCTGGTGTTGTGGCTGCCGGCGGCACTGGCTGGGATCGCGGTTCGCGGTGTTCGCGGGACGTTGGCGGCTGATGAGGCGGCTGATGAGGCGGGCGATGCCCCGCTGCCGGTGTTTTGGGTTCGATTTGGTGAATTTGTGGTACGGCGTGCGGGTTTAATTTCGGGGGCGTGCCTGCTGCTGATGGTGGCTTCAATACCGGGAGTGCTGCGGCTGCAAATTTCGATGAGTCTGCTGGAGGAGTTTCGTGAGGATGCTGAGGTTTTGCGGATGGGGGCGTGGATTGAGGACCGGCTGGCCGATCTGACGACCTGTGAGGTGGCGCTGCGATTTCCGGAGGTCAGTCGTCTGAGTGGATTTGAGCGACTGCAGCTGACTCGACGTCTGCAATCGGAGTGTCTGACGATTGACAGTGTTTCCGGTGCCTTGTCGATAGCGAGTTTTGCGCCGTCACTTGAGGGCTCTGCGGGGGGGGTGCTGCAGCGTGTGGGCATGAATCAACGTTTGCAGCAGCAGCGTGAGCAGTTGCTGGAATCGGGTTTTTTGGGGGTTGACGGTGGGGATGAGTTCTGGCGGATCAGTCTGCGTCTGCGGAAGGCAGACCAGCTGGACTACAATCGGCTGGTGCAGCGAATTCGGACGACAGCGGGCAAACTGCTGCAGGGGGAGCGAGCCGAGGGTGTGGAGGTCCTGTGCACTGGTGTGGCTCCGGTAATTTATCGGGCGCGGCGGTCGCTGGTGGATGGGCTTGTGTTGGGTTTGGGCACGGATGTTCTGCTGATTGTTGGGGCGATTGTGGTGGCGATGCGAACGGCATCGAGTGGAGTACTGTTGGGTCTGGCAAGTTTGTTTCCGACTTTGATTGTGCTGGGGCTGCTGGGATGGCTGGGAACAGCGATTAATGTGGGGGCGGTGATAGCCCCGTGTGTGGCGCTCGGGGTGACGGTGGATGATTCGATTCACTTCATGGTGTGGTTTCGCAGTGGGATCTGGCGCGGGTTGGGTGAATCGCGAGCTGTGCTGTTGGCGTGGCGGGCTTGTGTTCGTCCGATTTATCAGAGCTGGATGTTGCTGGGGCTGGGCATGGCGACGCAGTTTGTGAATGATTTCGCATCGATTCGGCAATTCGGGATGATGATGACGGCGATGCTGACGGCCAGTCTGGTTGGTAATCTGGTGTTGCAACCGGCATTGCTGGCTAGTCCTGCGGGGCGTTTTCTGGCGCGGGGTTTTTTGCGACGGGGGCAGCGGGAACGGGAGCTTTCAGTTCCTGTGGAGCCAGAGTCTCCCACGTGATTGCTCGCGTAATTCCCTCGCTTTCGTTATCCTGCATAGCCTGGTGGTAAGTTCATTTTATGGTTCGTCTTAGCCGTATGTATCTAACTAATGCAGTGAGGGGTTTATGAGCAGGTGGATGTTTTCGAGGCTGCTGTTCTGCTGTGGGCTGGCAGTTTGTGGCTGTGTTGTTTCCGACAGCGTGAGGGCCGAGGAAAAATGGGAATCACTGTTTGACGGGAAGACATTGAAGGGCTGGAAGAAAGCGGAGCATGGTCGGGCCGTTTACGAGGTTGTGGACGATGCGATTCACGGTGTCACTGTGGAGGGAAGTCCGAACACATTTCTGATGTCTGAGGCACAGTACGGTGATTTTGAGCTGACATTTGAGGTGCGTGTGCATGATGGTCTAAATTCCGGCTGTCAGATTCGTTCACGTGGCAAGACGGAGGCAGACGTGGCTGCGGAGGAATCGCGGACGGGTACCAGACCGCAGGGCGAAGGTGGTCTGGGGCGTTTTCATGGTCCTCAGGTGGAGCTGGAAAAGTCACCTGGATTTACTGGTTACGTGTATGGCGAGGCGACGCAGTACGGCTGGTTGTCTCCTGAGCCGAAGTCGGGTGGCAAGCCTCACGAACTGATGAAGAGTGGTGCATGGAATCGGATTCGGATTCTGGCGCAGGGGTCGCGGATTCAGACCTGGGTCAATGACCAGCCGGTAGCCGATCTGACTCATGAAGAGATCTACAAGACTCATCCCCGCGGTCACATTGGTTTGCAGGTGCATGGGATTGCGGCAGGCACGGGCCCGTTTGATGTTTCGTGGCGGAATATTCGCATTCGTCGGCTGTGATTGAGGGGAAGCGGAAATGGAATCAGGGAAGATTCTGATGTTTTTCGAGCGTTGGGTGCAGTTGGGCATGGGTAGTTTGCGGCTGTTGTTGTGCTGTGTGCTGCTGTTGGGCAGCAGCCGGCTCAGGGCTCAGGAGTTCAGTGGCATCAAAGTTCCAGAGGGATTCCGGGTTGAGTTGTACGCCGACGATGATTTGGCTCACGACATACACTCGCTCACGCTTGATTCGCGTGGGCGAGTTGTTGTTTCGGGTCCGGGTTACGTGCGAATTTTGACAGATGCTGACGGCGACGGTCGTGCGGATGGTTTTCAGCAGTTTGCTGACGGTCCGGCGACGGGTTCGCAGGGGATGTATTTCCATGGCAGCAGCCTGTTGTGTGCGGGTGATGGCGGGCTGCTGCTGTATCGCGACGCCGACGGGGATGATCGTGCTGATGGCGCGCCGCAGGTGTTTCTGAAGATTGCAGCGGGTGGAGAGCATCATGTGCATTCGATTCAGCGTGGGCCGGACGGCTGGTGGTATGTCATGGCCGGAAATTTTTCCGGGGTGACATCGGCCTATGCGACGGCGAGCACGTCTCCGATTCGGCAGCCGGTTTCGGGGACGCTGCTGCGTCTTTCGCCGGAGCTACGGGGTGGTGAGATTGTGGCTGATGGATTTCGGAACGCGTATGACTTTGCATTTACTGTGATTGGAGATCTTTTTACCTGGGACAGTGATGACGAGCGGGATATTTCATTACCGTGGTATCTTCCGACACAGGTGTTTCATGTTCTTCCGGCCAGCAACGCGGGTTATGTGTCTGCTGGCCTGAAGCGTCCTCCCAGCTGGCCCGATATGCCGCCGGTGACGGCAGCCCTTGGTCGTGGATCGCCGACGGGCGTGGTGTGTTATCGGCATGATCAGTTTCCGGCTGAGTATCAGGGTGCGTTGTTTGTGCAGGACTGGACGCTGGGGCGAATTTTGTGTGTGCCATTGCAGCGTCAGGGGGCGGGCTGGGTGAGTGAGCCCCGGGAGTTTGCTGTGGGGCAGAACCAGTTTGGTTTTGCACCTACGGACATGGAAGTGGGGCCGGATGGTAGTTTGTATGTGAGTGTTGGTGGCCGGGGGACTCGCGGCAGTGTTTACCGCATTTCCTGTCGTATGACGGACAGCGGTCAGAAATCTGCTGTTGATGAAGCAGCCAGCGGGGTGGACCGTGTTTTGGCAGCGAGGCAGCCGAATACGGCGTGGTCGCGTGCGGAGTGGGTGGGACTGGCGAAGCAGCAGTCGGCAGATGCGTTTCATGCTGCTGCAGCGGACGGTGCCAGATCGTCTGCAGAGCGGATGCGTGCGATTGAGGTGCTGGTTGAGTTGTTTGGTGGTTTGGATGTGGTGACAGCGACGGGATTGTTGTCGGCGGGTGATGCGGAAGTGCGAGCGAGGGTGGCGTGGGCGGCTGGGCGTACGAAACCCGGGTCGCCGGAATTGTCTGTGCTGCAGCGTTTACTGCGGGATCGGGATGCCTTTGTGCGACGGTCAGCGCTGGAGGCATGTTCCACAGCGACGGCAGTTCCGGTCTTGAATTTTCTGTCGCTGGAGCTGCGGCCGCTGCTGAGCGACGCTGACCGTCTGGTGCGACTGAGTGCAGCGCAACTGGTGTCAAGGCTGGATGCGGGCCAGCGTTCGCAGTTGCTGAGTGGTCTGGCGGATCAGCGTGGTAAGCTGTGGTTTTATCTGGGTTTGCTGCAGCGTGGTGGTGAGCAGAGTGCAGAGGCTGCGCGAATGGCGGTTCAGGTGCTGGCAGAGCCGGCGAATGGGCTGGAGTTGCGACGTGAGGCGGTGCGAGTCCTGCAACTGGCTCTGGGTGATACGGGGCCGCAGAAGGATCGTCCGGTGATGTTTGACAGTTATAGTCCGCAGCGGTCACTGGAGCCATTGGAGCGGGATCTGAATCCTTTAGTGCCGCAACTGGCAGCAGTGTTTCCGACGGGTGAACTGCTGCTGGATCGGGAACTGATACGGGTGTTTGCGATGGTGGCTTTGCCGAATCGCGACATCTTTGATCGTTTGCTGGGGCAGTTGACGGAGGAGAGTCTGCCGCAGGATGACATTCACTGTCTGGCGGCTCTGAGTCGCCTTGAGCTGGAGCGTTCTCAGGAGGAGTCAGAGTGGTGCGCCCGGGCGTTGATTAGGATTGACGTGAAGCTAAAGCGTCTGGGGCTGAAGCAGGATACGAACTGGGACGACCGGATGGGCGAGTTGTACTCGCAATTGTGCCAGGTGGATCCTGCCTTGCCCTCGCTGCTGGTTCAGCAGCCTGGTTTTGGATTGCCCGGGCATGTGTTGTATCTGGGCCGAGTTCCTGCTGGTGTGGTGCCTCGGGCTATTGAAAACGTACTTTCCGCGATTGCATCGGATCCGGGCTATCAGTGGACCAGTGAGATTGTGTTTTTGATAGGCGAGTCTGAGCGAGCCGAGCATGCACAGATTCTGAGAGCTCAGCTGGACAATCTTTCGGTCCGGGATGCGGTGCTGATGGTGCTTTCTGAGCGACCTGTAGCTGCTGACAGGCCGCTATATGTGTCTGGTCTTGAGTCACCGCAGCTGAATACGGTGGAGGCCTGTTTGAAGGCGCTGCAGAAGCTGCCGCGCAGCCGCGAGGCAGCGGAGCAGTGGTCGCTGTTGTCCTGTGCACGTCGTTTAATTGGTGACAAGCGGGAGTTTCGTCTGCGGGAGTCTGTGATGCGGCTGCTGCAGAACAACAATGAGCAGACATTGAAGTTTGAGTTTGGTGAATCCGGTTATCGTGTTCAGCCTGAGTCGATGCAGTTATGGCAAGAGTGGCTGGAACGCCGTTTTCCGGACTACCGGCCGACCATTTTAAGCGAGCAGGCGGCAGCTGTGTTGAAGAGTCTTGATGCAGTGCCGTGGGATGAGGGTGATGTGAAGCGTGGCGAGGTTCTGTTTGAGCGTCTGGGGTGTGCAAAATGTCATGGTGGTCGGCGGTCACTGGGGCCGGATCTGACGGGTGTTTCAAAGCGATTTTCGCGAGCCGATTTATTTGCATCGATTGTGGATCCTAATCGGGACATTTCGAATCGGTATCAGACAACATCGATTGAGACGTCGGCAGGTCAGGTGCTGACTGGTCTGATTGTTTACGAGTCGGTGGACGGGCTGCTGTTGCGTGATGCCGAGCATCGCACGTATCGTGTGGAGGCAGCCGAGATTGCGGGGCGGCATTTGCAGCGGAATTCGCTGATGCCGGAGGGTTTGCTGCGAAATTCGGGACCGCGGGATCTGGCGGATCTGAATCGATATTTGCAGGAACTTTGATGTTGGGTCTGAACGGAATCTGTTGTTGGGGTGTGGGTCAGGGGGGGGAATGTGATGTCAGGCTCGCGACGGTTTTCTGAAGATACTCTGGCAATGCTGGTTGCCGCTGCGATGTTGTGTATTTCGGTGCTGGTCACTGTGCTGCACAGTAACGGGCTGTTGCCGAGTGGTGGGACTGTTGCGACGGCGGAGGGTCCGTTTTGGCAGAATCCGATGAAATCGCTGGTCTCGCTGCCGGCGGCGTGGGAGGTCCATCCATTTGAGTCGAAGGCATCGTGGTTATGGGGTGTTGTGTCGGCGGCGCTGCTGATCACATTTGTCATGAGTGTGGTGATGTGGCTGGGGCGGGGATCGGAAATGAGTTTCTGGCGACCCTGTGCAGGTGTGTTTGTCTTGAGTCTGCTGGCATATGTGCTGGCGGAGCAGAAGCTGGTTAAGTATTACGGGCTGGAGTATGCGTTGTGGGCGTTGCTGATTGGTCTGTTGGTCAGCAACACGACAGGGGTTTCAAAGGTCTTGAGGGCTGGTGCGCGAACTGAACTGTTCATGAAGACAGGGCTGGTGTTGCTGGGTGCTGAGGTATTGTTTGGAAAGTTGCTGGCTTTGGGTCTGCCGGGGATCTGTGTGTCGTGGGTGGTGACTCCTGTTGTGCTGATAGTCACTTTTTGGTTTGGTCAGCGTGTTTTGAAGATGGAGTCTGCTGCTCTGAACATGGTGATTTCGGCTGACATGTCTGTTTGCGGTGTATCGGCTGCGATTGCGACTGCGGCAGCGTGTCGTGCGAAGAAGGAGGAGTTGACAACAGCGGTGGGTATATCGCTGGCGTTTACGGTGATGATGATGGTGGCGATGCCACAGTTGATTCGGGCGATGGGTCTGGGGCCTGTGGTGGGTGGAGCGTGGGTGGGTGGGACGATTGATTCAACGGGGGCGGTGGGTGCTGCGGGAGCCATGCTGGGTGAGGAAGCTGAGGTGGTGGCAACAACGATCAAGATGATTCAGAACATGCTGATCGGTGTGGTGGCATTTGGTGTCGCTGTTTACTGGGTCACGTGTATGGAGCGGTCCGCTGGTACGAGGCCTGAGATCAGTGAAATCTGGCGCAGATTTCCGCGTTTCATTCTGGGTTTTCTGGGGGCATCAGTGCTGATGTCTGTGTTGTACGAGAATCTGAGTGGCGGTGCTGATTTTGTGAGGGCGGTTGTGGACGGTGGGACGAAGACGGTGCGGAGCTGGTGTTTTTGTATGGCGTTTGTGAGTATTGGGCTGGAGACGGATCTGCGGACGCTGGGGAAGTTCCTGCGTGGTGGCAAGCCATTGACGTTGTATGTGTGTGGCCAGCTGCTGAACCTTGTGTTGTCGCTGCTGATGAGTTTGCTGATGTTTGAGGTTGTATTTCCGGAGGCGGCTGATGTGCTGCGAAAGTGAGCGGCGGCTGACGGCCGGCGGTGTCTGGCGCGGTCGGTATCGGCTGGGTGCGGCACTGGTTCTGGTGGCGGTCGTCTGGTGTGGACTGCTGCCGGTTTTAAGTCGGACGGCGGGAATGCGTCAGCGGATTGAGTTTTTGGAATCGCGGGGGATTAATCCGTCGGCCAAGTTTTTTACCGAGCAGGAGGCGGGCTGGCGGAATGCGGCCGAGGTGGAACGTCGGATACGGCAGCATCCGGAGGCTTTCTGGGACCTGCCGTTTTAGGCCTGAGCCACCGCCAGTCGGATTACTCGCTGATCTTAACCTCGAGAACTTCGGCGATTGTGTCGAGTCGTGTGAGGGTGAGGGCTTCGCGGACTGCGGGGCAGGCGTTGAAAATTTGGACCTTCGGCGGGTTTTCGCTAATTCTGGTGAGGGAGACGAGCAGTCCGAGCATGCCACTTGGTACGAGAGAGACGCCGGTGAGATCAAAGGCTGCGACGCTGGAGTGCTGAGAGCGCAGCAGGTCACTGACAGCAGTGCGATAGTGTGCGGCGTTGAATTCTGAGGGCACATCGCTGCCGCCGAAACCCAGAACGGTGACTGGTCCGGAGCTGTAGACCCGGAGAGCACCGTCGTCGGTCAGGGCGTACTGTTCGGCACCTGCGTAACTTGCGGGGCCCCGGAAAGTGGTGCGGATTTGAGGGGGTCTGTCATGTGTTGGCTTTCGGTGCGGGCTGTTACCGACAGTTCAGCTTCCGTGGACACGGCCGAGCAGTTGAAAAGACACGATTTTGGGAGTTTTGCTGCCGTGGGAAAGGCGAAAAAAATATGGATTTCTTCGGAGATTTTTGGTGGGGGTGCATGTGGATTGGCGAGGGGGGCGGGCTGATTGGTTGAGTTGCACTGGCCTGCCGGTCCGGGAAATCGCATTTGATTGCGATCGGGCAGGGCCAGGTAGTTGCGAAAGCCCGAATTTCGCAGCAGAATATAAGTTGCCTGTCCCTCCGCAGATATCCCGCCGTGTTCGTTCTAAGCAGTCAAGGTGTTGTACCCATGAGATCGCGAACGATTCATTTGTCTGTGGGTTGGTTGCGGTTTTCAGGGTTGATACTGGGCTTGTGGCTGGCTGCGGCTGCGGCGGCTCAGGAAACCGCTGCTCCGGCAAAGCCAGATGCTGCGAAGTCGGGACCGGTCAAGGAGGGGCATTCAGTTCATGGCGAAGTTTTCAACGAGGGGCCTCGTCAGGCTGCCTGGCTGATGCCTGAGATGGGTGCCGTTCGGTTTCCGGCGACGTCTGCCAGTGAAGAGGCGAAGCAGTTCGTGCAGCAGGGTGTTGCTCAACTGCATGGCTACTGGTATTTTGAATCTGAGAGATCATTTCGGCAGGCAGCGATGCTGGATCCGGATTGTGCGATTGCGTACTGGGGCATGGCGATGTCGAATCGCGGCAATCCTGGTCGTGCGAAGGGGTTTATTGCTGAGGGGATGAAGCGTCGTGAGAAATGCAGCCGTCGTGAGAAGTTGCTGATTGAGGCGTTTGACCGACTGATCAATGCAAAGGGCGACAACGATGGCGAGCGTGAGTCGCGGGCCAACCGGTATGTCTCAGATCTTGAAGATTTGCTGCTGGAGTTTCCTGACGACATTGAGACTAAGACGATTTTGTGTGAGTTTTTTTGGGCCGGTCGTCGTGAAGGCTTGAAGATGCCTTCGCAGCTGGCGGTTGATGCAATGATCCAGGAAGTGCTGGACGTTGAGCCTCTGCATCCTGTACATCATTTTCGAATTCATTTGTGGGATGGTCGCAAGCCAGAGAAGGCACTTCAGTCATCTGCACTGGGAGGCCTCGCGTCTCCCGGGGTTGCTCATATGTGGCACATGCCTGGTCACATCTATTCGCGTCTGCGTCGGTATCACGATGCGGTCTGGCAGCAGGAAGCATCTGCTCGCGTGGATCATGCTCACATGATGCGAGACCGCGTGTTGCCGGATCAGATTCACAACTTCGCGCACAACAATGAGTGGTGCATTCGGAATATGACCGCGATTGGCAGGGCTGATGATGCTGAGTCGCTGGCGGTCAACATGATGAGTTTGCCGCAGCATCCGAAATACAACGACATTAATCGCATTGGCAGTTTTCGTTATGGTCGTGAGCGTCTGCTGGAGGTTCTGGAAGCATTTGAGCGATGGGATTGTCTGGTCGCTTTGCAGGGTGATGTGTCGTTTGCCGATTCCGGCAATGCGGAAGAGGATCTGAAGCGGGACCGTGCGATTGGTGCGGCTTTTGCATCGCTGGGGAAGGCCAGTGAGGCTGCTGTAATTCGCGGTAAGCTGCAGGGGCTGCAGGATGGTGAGAAGCAAAAGCAGACAGAGGCAGTTGCAGAAGCAGAAAAGAAGGCTCGTGAGGCCAAGTCAGACGACAAGGCCATCGAGAAGGCTCGTAAGGACGCAGAGCAGCGTTTTGCCGGAACGATGCGCAGGCTTGAGAAGGCGATTCAGGAAATTGATGGTCGTGGCGCTGTGGGAGCGGGGGACATGGCGAAGGCGCTGGAACTGTTAACAGCCGCAGAGATTCCTGTGGAGCAGTTGGCACTGTTGCAGCAGAAGGCGGGCAAAGCTGACGACGCGATCAAGAAGATTGGGGATCGTGTAAATTCGAAGAACGGCGAGGTTTTGCCCTTGGCGGCTCAGACGGAGATTCTGTTTTCGGCTGGTCGTCGTGATGAGGCGAAGGCCAGTTTTGAAAAGCTTAGGAAGCTTTCATCGACGATCGATCTGGCTGTTCCACCGATGGCTCGACTGGCACCGATTGCGGCGGAGTTTGGTTTTCCGGCGGACTGGCGTTTGCCGGCGGAAAATCCGGGTGATCTGGGTGTGCGTCCAGAGCTGGATTCGCTGGGGCCATTTCGCTGGTCGCCGGTGACTGCAGCGGAGTGGACGTTGCCGGATACTGAGGACAAGCCGCGTTCACTGGCTGATTACCGTGGTCGACCGGTTGTTGTGGTGTTTTATTTGGGTTATGGGTGTCTGCACTGTGCGGAGCAGTTGAAGGCGATTGCGAAGGACTACCAGAGTTTTCGGGATGCCGGTCTGGAGGTGGTTGCGATCAGCACGGACAAGCAGATCAATTTGAAGCGTGCTTTGGGGGATTTGGAGGGTGGTTTCCCGTTTCCTTTGGCGGCAGATCCTGAAATGGCGATCTTTCGCAAGTATCGGTGTTACGATGACTTCGAGAAGGCAGCACTTCACGGCACATTTTTGATTGATGCCAAGGGGCGAATTCGCTGGCAGGACATCAGTTTTGAGCCCTTCATGGATACTCAGTTTTTGGTGAAGGAATCAAAGCGACTGTTGTCATTTGAGCCCCAGACGGCTCCTGCTGCGTCCGTTCCGGTCACTGTCGTGCCGGCGGTGACGGCTGCAGGGCGGTGATGACCAGTTGCAGGTGAGCAGGCAGCCAGTGTACGGCGGTGGCAACACCGTGGCCGAGGGCAGCGATTTCTATGGGAATTGCTGGAAAGGTAAATTTTCCGGAGCTCTGATAATCGACAAGCAGATTTTTGCCATCGGTGTGGCAGCGGGTGCCATGTTTCCAGCGGCTGCAAAGTTTGCGTAGTCGGCGTGACATCAGCAGGCGTGTATCGGGTTCCGGCGGTGGCTCTTCAAGCCCGGTTTCCAGGAGCGTGTTGAGTCGCTGATTGAGTTCGCTGCTTTTTCCGGTGTTGAGGTCGGTATCGGCGATGGCGAAGGTTTGTACCCAGTCGCCCCAGCGTGCTGTGGCGACATCGAATGGTGAGTACAGGGGGAACAGGGGACGAGCGATTTCCGGCCGATCGGGATTGCCTGGGCGATGAAAACTGACGTGCACGAGTGCCGACAGTCCGGCTGGATCCCAGCCATAGCGAACGGGCGTTCCGAAGGTGACGGCAGCAACCTGTTGTGCAAGCGGGTGAGGTTGTGTAGCGGTGTTCAGAGCAGCGCGTACAGCGAGCCAGTGTCGTTCGGTGCGTTCTCCGACTGCGGCGAAGAACTTCTGAACGGCGGGGCCACCGGTTAGCAGGTTTGACAGCAGAGCGAAGGCATTTCCGGCGTGTGAGTGTCCCCAGAGGAGTGCGCGGCGGCCGGGGGCGGGAGGTTTTTGGAGCAGTCTGTGGATCAGTCGGACAGCGAGGTCGGCGCGGGCGAAGTGGTGATTTTCGCCGCTCCATGTGGGCTGCAGCAGTTCGATTTGTGGATCGTCACCAACAAGTGTTTGAAATAAATCACAGAATTCGCTGGTGTAATTCCCGAGATCCTTGACAGAACGAGCGATGATGGGTCTGGTGGACCGGAGCAGTAACTCGGCGGTGCCTTTCAGTGCGGAAGTGGCGGGCGCCGGGGCATCATTTGCCAAGTCCTGTAAGGTTGCGCTGATACCGAACGGGTCATCACCGAGGAACGTGCCATGGACCAGAATTACCTGATCAAAGGCGAGATCAGTGTGCAACTCGGCAGCAATTCCGGCAACTGGCGGTGTGGCCTGCAGTGTGTGCAGAGTGGGGGTGATCAGCGGTTGTGTTGGGTAGGACTGATGTCGAAACTGATTTCCAACCGGCATGACTGAGCCTTTAGGGTGCGGCAGGGCTGGGGATTGCGGGGCCGCCACAGCAGTGTCGGAGGTTGTCCGGCTGCTGTTGAGTGGAAGTATTCTACCGACACGAGCGTTGTTTGTCCGTTCTGATCGGCGAATTTTAGCTGGCCGAACTGATTGAATTCTACCGGTGGCTCGTTTGGGGTGTGTCGTATCCAGCCGGTGAACTGTCCGTTGTTGTACTGATAGTCGTCGTGCCAGTGGCGGGTCGGGAACAGCAGGGGGTCAGCGGCGGGCGACGTACTATCGGTGGGCTGGTAATGGACGGACATCAGTGTGTTGCCTGAGTAGGTGCGGGTTTCTGAAGCGGGCAGCAGGGTGCTGATGATGCCGGGCAGTGAGACAGAGACGCCGTCATCAATAAAGACTGCGACATCAACGCGGTGGCTTTTCAGGCCGGGCTGCCACGGGACATCAAAGGCGGGGCCCCAGTTCATTGTAGTTTCAGCACGAGAGCGATCGGAGTTGAGTGGTCTGATGCTGACCTGTTAGGGACCGATTTGGAGAACGACCCAGTGAATTTGTGGCTGGCGGCCGGTCTGCAGTTGTTCTGGCAAGACTTGAACAGTCATTTTTCGTGTTGGCAGCAGCGTACGATAGACTCGCCCGAGAGCGATTGCTGAGTTGAGAGAGACTTCGCTGAGTTGTCCAGCGAAGTAGTCGACGTCTGGTGTTCCTGAGTCTTCGGTGACGACAGCCAGTCTGGCGACGGCCGGGATCTGTTCAGGTGTCAGCCTGTGGGCGAGTTCGACCATGCGTTCGGGGTCGAGGTCGACTTCCTCGAAGACAACCGGGTGAGCGCGACCTGTCAGGTACTGCATTCCGGCGGGGTCAACGAATCGGAGGCTGCGTCGGAGAATCCACTGAGTGATCTCCACGAGCCGACCGGTTCTCTGCAGTTCGTCGCGGATATCTGGCCGGAGTGCCGCCAGTGTCAGCAGAGCCGCTTCCATGAATGGCTGATCGGAACCGGAGGAACCCTGTGAGACGATCCAGAACGGTGCATTGACGGGGAATGTGTCACCGGTCTCCGGGTCATAATCCCGATGTTCCGGGTAGCAGTACATTTGATTGTGGTACCAGTGCTAAATGGTGAGTGCGGTATGCAACTCGTTTGAAAGCAGCATGCGGGGGTTGCTGCGGGCGAACACCGGATCCATGTAAGCGGTGGAAGCGTTTGCGATGGTGGGGAGGTTGAATCGCCGAAATGGTCGCAGGCCGTAGTCAGCATTGGCGGCGCGAGCATGGGATGCGTATTCGACGAAGTTGAGGTTTAGGAGTTCAGCTGTTTGCAGGGTGTTGTGATCTCGATCGCGGTTGTCGTAGAGCAGTCCGTGAAAGCCTGCGGCAGTACCCTCGCGAATCCACTGACTGACCAGTCGCTGAGCGGGTGAAGGGGTGTTTGCTTGTGAGTTTAGCGGGAGCAATAGTGTGTTCGGGGGTGACTGAAATTCCGTTACAAGTCTGAATTCGTCAGGTATCCAGCGAGTATTGCTTGCCGTGACGGTGGCTGTGTGATCGGTGATTTCAGTGGCGGCCGTTGCTGAGTTTTTTGTGGGGGCGTTGATATTCTGTGCGGTCTGTCGGAGCAGCAGTGAGAATCCGGGTCGTGACCGCAGGCTGGCCAGCGGAGGATTCTGCTGCAGGTCTTGCGGCCGGTTGAAGCCATTTTTGACGGCACTGGCCAGTGTCTGCAGTGCGAGGGCATCCTGTCCCTGCATTGCCAGCAGGCAGGCGTGGTTGTAACCGAGGCTGGGGTCATCAGGTGCCAGTCGAAGCATCTGTGCACTGATGGCGAGTGCCAGCGCGGGTTGTTGGTTAAGCAGGGCAGACTTGAGAGGGTTGCTGAACTGTCGAATCTGAAGTTGCCGTTGCGGGAAACTGAAGATTTCAGCGGGCGGTACCAGGATGCGAGCGGGGGTACGGAGGGCGCAGCGGCGAGCGAGCAGAGAACTGGTGAACAAGCAGGAAATGGCTATGAGGACGGTGAATTTTCGCATGGGAGATGCTGCTGTTGTGCTGCGAGGCGGTGGGATTTGCTAAACATGTGCCACCAAAGATCGAGGATTTCGAAAATTGCCGGCGGGCAGGAAGTGGTGCTGCGGTGTTTGTTTCCGGCAGATCAGTCCGAGAATGCCGGATTTGCAGCCCTGTGAATCCTCAAAAGTGCTACACTTTGCAAGTCGGCAGAGGAACAGGTGTTCGCTGAGTCTTTGCATTCAGAGGAAAGTCCGGGCTCCATAGGACACGATGGTGGGTAACGCCCACCGTCCGCGAGGATCGGGAAAGTGCAACAGAAAGCAAACCGCCGAACGGCGGTGCAAGGGTTTTGCCTTTGCGCCGCGTCGTGGTAAGGGTGAAACGGTGCGGTAAGAGCGCACCAGCAGTTCGGGTGACCGACTGGCTGGGTAAACCCCATCGGGAGCAAGGCCAAGCAGAAGGGAAGGCGGCATCTGCCGTCTCGAATCGGTCCGGTTCGCTGACCTTCGGGTAGGCTGCTGGAGGTGTCGAGTAATCGGCATCCAAGAGAAATGAGCACCCGCGACAGAACCCGGCTTATCGTTCCTCTGCCGGCTTTCTGCAATTTCTGGTGTTGACCTGTACCGGTATTTTCCGGCAGGATTTGCCGAAGTTTGCCAAATCGTCTGTTTTTGTTTTTCTGAAAATTTCAGCATTCGGCAGTGTTACTGCAGCGGAACCAACTGGCATGAAGCGAGCCGTCAGCAGAGCGTGTGTGCGGATCCTGCTGACATATTTGTTGGCGATATGTTGTTCGTTTGCGACTGGCGGAGATCGCTGGGTTGTGCAGGAGCAGCGTGGAAGTCTGTTGTTGTATGCGGAGTTTGATCCGGACACCGAGCGGATCTGGGCTGAACTGGCAGAGGTGGATGCTGAGTTGCTGGAGGCGACGGGGATTGAGGGGACGTCGGGGCGTGTGGAAATCGTTTTATTTTCGACCCGGCAGAGTTACCTGCAGTATTTGAGTGGGCGAGTTCCGCAGGCGTCTGCGCGGCGGGCGATATTTCTGAAGAACGGTGAAATTAGTCAGGTTTATGCGTACAACAGCCGCAGTCTGGCGGTGGATTTACGGCACGAGATGACGCATGTGCGAGTGCATCAGCACATGCCTTATGCGCCGCTGTGGCTGGACGAGGGTCTGGCTGAGTATTTCGAGGAGGAGGAGGCCGCACGTCCGCGGTCATCGCGTCGTGAGGCAGTGCGGTTGAAGGCGCGTTTCGGGTTTTCTCCGACGCTGCCTGCGCTTGAAAAGATTACAGCGGCCGAGGCGATGGGGGCAGATGAGTATCGCAACAGCTGGGCGTGGATTTGTTTTTTGATCAATGACAGTGCGGACAGCCAGCAACTGCTGCGGAGCTATGTGCAGCAGATTCATCGCGGGGAGGCTCCAGGAAGATTCAGCGAATACGCTGCGGGGGAAAATTCCGGCCTGCTTTCACGAGCAAACTCCTATTTCCGGAAAATGACGTTTCCTCTAACCTTTGCCTCAAGTGGTGAGTGAAGGCCGCAGTGGTTACCGCTGATTTGGGTGGCCTTTACGATTTTGGAAAACAGTTCGGCAGTAACGAAGGAACGGAACGATGGCTGCAATGAAGAATCTGAGGGGAGTCATTTCGCTGGTACTGGCTGCCGCCGTGCTGTTTCAGAGTCCATTGGCTGTGGCTGGTGCGGCGACTGATGAGTCAGCGGTGCGAGTGCAGGATGTGCGTCTGGGAACTGGGGGCCTGCTGACGACTCGCGTTGTCACACTCGAAGGTCAGCCGGTTGAAGGATCGCAGGTGACGGTTGAGTTTCAGGGGCGTGCGGTGGCGGTAGCCGAGACGAACGCCGATGGTTTGGCGTCGTTTCGCGGTTTGCGAGCCGGTCAGCATCGTTTGGTGACAGCTGGTGGTGCCACTTCCTGTCGTTTCTGGACTGACGAGAAGGCTCCGCCAGCGGCCGTGAATACTCCGGCTGTTGTCAGCGATGTGCGTCTGGTGCGTGGTCAGTTTGGTGCTTTCAATCTGCCGATGCTGGTGTATGCGGGTGTGGCAATTGCCGCTGTTGTGATCGGCATTGATGCTCGCAATGATGCTGAGGACGCCAATGCTGCGGCCTTGAAGGCTCAGGCGGATGCAGCAGCCCTGCAGAGCGAACTGACTGCTCTTGAGCAGCGAGTGGAAGCATTGGAAGACGCCAGTCCGTGACTGGTCTGATGAATCAGTTCTCCGGAAAGCCCGGTGCTGCTGAGCAGCCCGGGCTTTTTGCATTTAGCGGCCTTGCGACAGCCATTGCAGAACAAGCTGATCGTCTGCGGCGGCGTCTGCGGGGCTGGTGGCAGCAGCGGCCCATGGCAGCAGGCGCTGAACTTCGGGGGGCAGGCGTGCGGGGTCAGAGGGCCCGAGTGGAATCTGGCGGGCGGGTGATTCCGCCAGTTGCCTTTCGACGTCAGCGGACAGCAAAAAGGCAATCAGTCGGGCTGCGTTGTCGGGGTGTGGACAGTTGCGAATCATGGCTACGGTGTTGGGGATGCAGACAGTACTGCCATTTTGCAGTCTGAACGGCAGCATATCGACTGGTTTGCCGGCTGCCAGTGCGGCGTAGAAGTCGTCTGTGTCGGTGAGTCCGAAACTGCAGGCTCCGGCGGCAACGAGGTCCCTTACCGCCCCGTTGCCTCGTACTTCGCGGATGCCGCGGGAGTAGAGTGAGTTGTGCCACTGCTGAAGCGCTGGCAGTCCCTGTTCGCGGCACATTTCAGCGTACTGAGTGAGCGTTGTGCCGTACAGAGGTATGGCGATCGCGGCGCTGGAGAGGCTGGGCTGACTGAGTGCGGCAGCCAAAGCCTGTTCGGTGCAGGCCATCTTTTGGGTGTTGACGATCCAGACTCGAAGTCGTGCTGCAAAGCCGCACCAGCAGCGTTCGGGATCCTGAAATTCTTTCGGGATGTACTGCAGCAGTTCCGGCGGGATGGGCTGCAGCACACCGGAGTTTTTTAGTCGTATGGTTCCGAGAGTCTGGTTGTTCCAGAAAACATCGCAGCGGGGGGCGTGTTTTTCTGACAGCAGCATCTGTGTGAGTCCGAGGCTTTTGTTGGCCTCTTCGTCAAATCGCACATCGACGCGGATTCCGGTTTGTCGTTCGAACTGCCGCAGAATTCCGTCGGCAAAAATGGAATCGTGAGCGCAGTAGACGACAACGACGGGAACCTGGCTGTCTGGTCTGAGCAGCAACGGGATGACACCTGCTGCGATAAAGGGCAGCAGGACCAGCAGCCATGGCAGGCGTCGTTGGTACTGAGGCATGCAGTGGTACTCCGTACCGTCTTGAGTGCCGGGCGGGTGTTGTTTAGCCTGCTGCGAAGAGGTCCATGACGGCTTTACCATGTCCGTCCTCGGTGACATAGAAGGGACGCCCTTCGATATCGAAGCCCGTTTGCGGACTGATGCCCATGGCGGTCATGATGGTGGCATGCAGGTCAGCAATGGAGACGGGGTTTTCCACAGCGATGAGTGGTCGTGTGTCGGCAGTGCGTCCGTAGACGAAGCCGCGTTTGAGTCCGCCGCCGAACATCAGCACGCTGGTGCCGCCAGTGAAGTGCCGATGCAGTCCGTAGTGTTTCATTTCTGCAACTGCATCGACTCGTTCCGTGGCCTGGTCTGCTGCTGAGGATCCTGGGACACCTTCGATCAGTGCATCGCGGCTGAATTCAGACGCCAGAATGACGAGCGTTCTGTCGAGGAGACCTCGCAGTTCCAGGTCGCGCACGAGTTGTGCGATGGGGGCATCGATTTCGGAGTGCATGCGGGCGAGTGTTTCGTGGCCGTTGGCGTGGGTGTCCCAGTGCAGGAACGGGACATATTCTGTGGTGACTTCCACGAAGCGTGCTCCGGCTTCCACCAGTCTGCGAGCCAGCAGGCAGCCTCGGCCGAATCGCCCGGTGTCATAGATGTGGCGAGTGTCTTCGGGTTCAAGCCGGATGTCGAAGGCGTCGCGGTCGCGAGAGCTGAGCAGTCTCCAGGCGTTGTCCATGGATCGCAGCAGCGATTCCTGCTGGTAGTCGCTCATGAAGCGTTTCTGTGGGCTGTTATCGACAAGTTTCTGGAGCAATTTTTGGCGGCTGCCAAAACGGCCGGAGTTCATTCCTTTGGGTGGGCGAACTGAGGCGGCAGCTTCTTCCGGAAATGGCAGATTCATGGGGCCGAATTCGCTTCCGAAGAAGCCGGCGGTGGTGAAGGCTTTCAGTTCCTCGCTTTCACCGACTCCTTCGAGTCGCTGGCCGATATTGATGAAGGCCGGGATCACCGGGTTGAGAGGTCCGCGGAGTCGAGCGATCCATGAGCCGATGTGGGGGCAGGCTACAGTTTGCGGAGGCACATATCCTGTGTGCCAGTGGTACTGATGTCGAGAGTGCAGGATGCTGCCGAGGTCTGGCTGGACGGCTGAGCGAATCAGCGTGCCACGATCCATCATGGAGGCAATTTTTTCGAGGCCCTCGCAGATGCGCACGTTGCTGACGGCGGTGTCTATGGCGGGGAATGTGCTGAGCATTTCCGCGACGGGCAGGCCGGGGCGAAAGGGCTGATAGTGTTTTGGGTCGAGTGTGTCCGGAGCGGCCATGCCACCGCCCATCCACAGGAGGATGCAGGAGTCTGCGGTGGGAACGGGCTGAGTGGGCTGGGTGATTTCGGCGTGAGCGATGCTGCGTGGAGCACCTGCAGCCAGCGAAGCTGTAGCAGCGGCGGTCATGGCTCGCAGAAAGTCGCGTCGAGCCTGCTGTTCGTGTTGATCCGCACGCATGATTTTTCTCCGGCCGATTTTCTGGAGGTTTGTGAAAGCTGGGATTCTAGTCGGCCATTCGGTGGTATACCACCAGGCTGTGAAAGTGTTGACGGCAGCGAATTTCCGGAGAATAGGCAGTGCGAGGGACGGATTCTTTCGGGAAATGGGTGAAAACTCTGCCTGAAGCTTAGTTCCGTTTGTCGATTCCGTGACAGATTTCTTGCGTTGCCGAGACTAACTGGTCAGAATTGCGGGGGTTTTGAGAGGCTGAGCGAGCTGTCACAGGAGTCCTGCAGATGAGTGCAGCGAAGCGAACCGGCGTGATATTTGTGGGTGTGTGTCTGGTGCTGGCTGCGTGGCTGCCGGTGCATGCTGAACCTCCGGGTCTGGGTCCGGCGGGCGAATTGCAGCGGATCGAGTTTGAATCTGCGGGTCCGACAACGCTGGTTGGTCGCATTGCGCGGCGGCAACTGCTGGTGACGGGCATCTATGCAAGCGGTCAGCGGCACGATTTGACTCACAGTGTGGCGTACAGTGTCGCGGCTCCGAATGTACTGTCGGTGGATGTGGAAGGTCTGGTGACGCCGCTGATGGATGGTGTCAGTCGAGTGACAGCGACGGAGCCGGGTGGTCGAACGGCGGCGATCGAGCTAACGGCATCGCGTTGTGCTGAAGACCTGCCAGTGAATTTTGAAAACGAGATTGTGCCGATCTTTACGAAGCTGGGCTGCAATGCTGGTGGCTGTCACGGCAAGGCTGACGGTCAGAACGGTTTTCGGCTATCGCTGCTGGGATTTTATCCGGCTGAGGACTACGAGTTTTTGGTGCATGAGGATCGGGGTCGTCGCATTTTTCCGGCAGACCCTGGTTTCAGTCTGTTGCTGCAGAAGCCTGCCAACATTTTGCCTCATGGCGGTGGTCAGCGAATGTCGCCGGGGACATATGAGTGGGATCTGGTGACTCGCTGGATTCAGCAGGGCATGCCGTATGGTTCTGAAGAGGATCCGGTGCTGCAGCGGATTGAAACTGTGCCGGCAGTTCGCGAGATGAAATTCCGTGGTCGGCAGCAGCTGTCAGTGCTGGCACATTACAGTGACGGTTCGGTGCATGATGTGACACGACTGGCATCTTATGAGCCCAACCATACTGAGATGGCAATTACGAATGCTGCTGGCCGAGTGACGGTAGAGGACGTGCCTGGTGAAGTTGCTGTCATGGTGCGATTTCAGGGTGAGGTGGGTGTATTTCGGGCTGTGATTCCGCAGGGGATTCCGGTGCAGAGTGTGCCTGCGGAAAAGAACTTTGTGGATTCACTGGTGTTTGGGAAATTGAAGCAGCTGGGGATCCCCCCTGCCCCGCTGTGTGACGACGCCACCTTCATGCGGCGGGTGTCGATTGACATTGCTGGTCGTCTGCCGTCTCCGGCTGAGACCAGTCAGTTTATTGCTGACACGGATCCGGCGAAGCGTGACCGGCTGATTGATCGGCTGTTGTCCAGCCCGGGTTATTCCGATTATTTCGCGAACAAGTGGGCGGCGGTGCTGCGGAACAAGCGGCGTCAGGCGACTGACATTCAGTACACATTTCGATTTCACAACTGGATCCGGCGTGCGCTGCGTGAGAACATGCCGTACGATCAGTTTGTGCGTGCGGTGCTAACGGCGACGGGCGACGCTGAAACTCATCCGCCGGCGGCCTGGTATCGCGAGGTCACGACTTCGACGCAGCAGATGGAGGACGTTGCGCAGTTGTTTTTGGGGATGCGACTGGCGTGTGCGAAGTGTCACCATCATCCGTTTGAACGCTGGAGCCAGCAGGACTATTACGGCTTTGAGGCATTTTTTTCGCAGGTGGGTCTGAAGAATTCCCGCTACAACATGCAGCTGAATCAGCCGGATATGGTGTATGTGAAGGCGGAAGAGCCGAAGTCGCGTAATCCGCGGACTCAGCTGGACGTTCCGCCGGCCGGTCTGGGCGGTCCTACGCTTGAGATTTCGAAATACGATGACGCTCGTCAGCACCTTGTGGACTGGATGGCGGCGTCTGAGAATCCATTTTTTGCCAAAGCGCTGGTAAATCGGTACTGGAAGCATTTCTTTGGACGAGGCATTGTGGATCCAGAGGACGATCTGCGCGTCACGAATCCACCGTCGAATCCGGCGCTGCTGGATGCTTTGTCAAAGCATTTTGTGGAGCATCGTTTTGATTTGCAGGATCTCGTGCGGACCATTTGTCGCTCGTCAGCCTACCAGCTGAGTTCAGAGCCGACGGAATTCAATGCCGCGGATGCTCAGAATTTTTCGCGTTTTTATCCGCGGCGACTGACGGCTGAGGTGTTGTATGACGCGGTGAATTCTGTGGCTGAGACGCCATCGAATTTTGGCACGATTCCGCAGGGTACGACGGCGGTACAGCTGCCGGACAACGGTTTCAACAATTATTTTCTGCAGGTCTTTGGGAAGCCGGAAGCCGAGAGTGCTTGTGAGTGCGAGCGGTCTCCTGAGGCCAATCTGTCGCAATCTCTGCATCTGTTGAATTCGAGTGATGTGCAGGGGCGTTTGCAGAATGGTCAGGGGCGTGCGGCCAAGTTTGCTCGCGATGAGCAGAGGGCTGCGGAGGAGCAGCTGAGGGAGTTGTATCTGGCGGCGTTCAGCAGGCCACCGCGTCCGGAGGAGGTTCAGTTTGTAGTGCAGAAACTTGCTGATTATCCCAGCCGTCAGCAGGGTTGGGAGGACGTGATCTGGGCCATCGTGAATACTCGTGAGTTTCAGTTTGTTAAATAAGCTGCGGCCGGCGGAGCCGGCATTTTCGTTGCGATGATGCCGGGCAGTTGCGGTGAAAGTTTGGGGCCGTCAAAGTCGAGCAGCAGTGACGCTTCCCACGGCGTGCTGAAATGCTGTTGTTCTGAGTCTGCAAAGGTGCTGTCTACGAACAGCAGCATGTTGTCGGGCAGGCTTTCGTTCGGGAGAGCCACAGTTTGGTTGAGTGCTCGATCAATATACACAGCGGCTTCGGCGTCAGGTCCTAAGATTGCTGGGTGTCCGCTGTCTGTCTGGAAACGGATCTGCATATTGGCTGGCTGCCACTGCGCAGGTGGACGGATGCGGACGACGGCCATGCGTGGCTGGTAAACGCAGTCCTCGGAAATGACCCGGAGTGCGAGGGATTTCGGACCGTCGGCATGTACCACAGTGTCAAGCAGGCTGAAGCCGAATCTTTGGGTGACATTTTTCAGTGTCAGTTGCCAGTCACTGGAGTCCTGTTCTCCGAATTCCAGCAGCAGGCCACCTCCTCGGCAGGCCAGCAGAACATTTTCGAGCTGCAGTTTCTGGGGAGGGTGATTGCAGGAGATGCCATAACCGCCACCTGCAAACACGCAATTCTGCAGTTCGATGATTCCGGGTTGCTCAGCGGGTCGGAACCAGGCCAGTCCGGAGCAGTCGTCAGCTGCGGAGGGCGACTGGATCTGACATTGGTGCAGCAGCAAAGAGCTGCACTGGACTGCGGCCAGCTGTCGAGGAGTTTCGGGTGTTGCTGAGCCACTGGCTCTTCGCAGCTGCAGGCCTTTGAGTCCCACGGCTGATCCGGCAAGAATCCACTGATTCTGAGCCGGGATTTCGACGACTGCACTACCGGGAGTCACGCATTCGATGGTGAGTCTGCCGGGAATGCGGAGGTCGCGGGGGCGATACGTGCGCCCGGATTCCAGTTGAATGACTCCGTCAGCGTTTGGCAGAGGCATGTCGAGGACTATATCGACGGCTGTGGCTGCAGTCTGGTTGTTTGTCAGCGGAATGCCTGTTGTGTTTTTTTGGGGGGGCAGCAGTTCGCGCCAGTCGCTGACGTTGAGTGGCAGCAGGTGAGGGTCGGACTGGCTGGCAATGAATCCGAGTCCGGTGAGGGCTGCGACAGCGGCTGCCGGCCAGCCGGTACGGCGAATGAGTCGGGCTGTGCGTGACTGTGTCTGACGTGTTGGGCCTGTCGGCAGTGTAACAGTTTTGCGGGATTCCGGGAGCGACTGCACGATGCGGCGGATTGCGGAGAAGCTCTGGGGGGCTGCCGTCCATTGCCGCAGTGTTTCGGCAGCGGAGTCCGGGCGCAGTTCGGGAAGCCTGCGTGTGAGTATCTGGAGGCTGCGAGCCAGCCATTCAGGGCATTCCGGAACCAGCATTCGAACGTCCGGTACGTCATGTTCACGGTGGCTGATCAGGCGTCGTACGGGATCGGCGGAGATGATGACCGATCGCCCGGTCAGCAGTTGCCAGAGGAGGCAGCCGAGTGCGTAGAGCTCGCTGCGGCGATCGGGTTGTCGAGCACACTCGGCAAGTTCCGGTGCGAAGCCTTCGCAGTCGCGGAGTGTCAGTTGCTGTCCGATGGAAATCGCGGGGCGTCGCAGTCTGCGGGCAAATGCTGATGTCAAAAAAACTCTGCCGCTGCCGCAAACTCGAACTGATGAAAGAGTGAGGTTTCCGTGGGAAATACCGTTTTTTTCGAACCACGCGAGGCACAGCAGCAGTTCGCGACCGATCTCTGCTGTGGCCTGCCACGGCAGTCGTCCACCGCGGATCAGGAGCTCTTCCAGCGACCAGTTGCCGGCGTGAGGTGAGGCCAGCCAAAACTGGCCGTAAAGGTCTTCTGCGACTTCCAGTGGCAGAATGCAGCTGTTTGGTCTGCGTTGCAGAATCGCTGAGATTCGATCGAGCAACTGGCGCAATTCGGTGGGTGGCTGAGTCCCTGCCGCCGTGCTGGCGGTGCCGGCTCGACTGAGTACAAATTTTTGTGCAGTCTGGCGGTCGAGTGCGAGCAGCGAGTGCTCTCCGAGCGGTTCACAGGCGAGGAATCTGCCGACGGACAATTTTCCGGGGGGTGTGAGTTGCAGTTGTTCAGCCTGCCATGGCGTCAGTTGCCGCAGGCGGACCATGGCATCGAGCCAGACGGAGTCAAAATCCGGGAGTTCTGCGGCAAATGAGCGTACAAGCGGTGCGCAACGGTCGAGGTCGCACCGTGCGGCCAGTCCTTCGGCTTGCAGCAGTGAGAGCAGGTGATCTGAGGGTTGTCGTTTGCCTGACCGCATCCAGCAGTACTCGGAAATCCATTTCGGTTTGCCCAATGGCCGGATTATGGCAGAATCTGCCGGTTTGCAGAAGCCGTTTTCAGTGTGTTTATGAGGTGATGGTGGGGAGTGCGAAGATGACGGGATGCGATGGGGTATCAGCCGGGGCATCGGGCGGGTGTGGCTGGCGACCAGACTTTGCCGGGCGTGTTGTGTTGCAGTCGGCTTCTAAACTGAACATATTTCTCGAGGTGCTGGGGCGTCGCGGGGACGGGTTTCACGAACTGGACACCGTGATGGTGAGGACGCAGTTCTGTGATACTCTGACGCTGATCCCCAACGGCAGCGGTGCGGTAACGCTGCGTTTTAGTGATGCAACTCCGGCTGCTCTGCGGGACGCGGTGCCGCTGGATGGTCGCAATTTGATAGTGCGGGCGGCTGAGGAGCTGCGTCGTTTGGGGGGGCTGGGTTGTGGTGCGGAGATTGTCCTGCACAAGGTTATTCCTCCGGAATCCGGCCTTGGCGGGGGCTCAGGAAACGCAGCAGCGGCGTTGCTGGGGTGTCGTCGTATCTGGAATTTGGCAGTTTCGGATGAACGACTGCATGAAATTGCCGGGCGTTTGGGCAGTGACATCAACTTCTTGCTCAGCGGCGCTCGGGCGGCGATCTGTCGTGGGCGTGGTGAGCGTGTTCAGCCTCTGGTTTTCCCCGGAAAACTGCATTTTGTTGCTGTTCGTCCAGCGCGTGGCAACAGTACGCCGGAGGTGTTTCGCAGGACTGCGGCGGGTGAGCACCAGCGGACATCCGAGCAGATTGCGAGTTGTCTGCTGGGTGGGCGAACCGAATTACTTGAGTCATGTATTTTCAATCGTCTGACCGACGCAGCGGCGGGCCTGAATGCCGAGATGGCGGAGTTGCAGGCTCGATTTCGGCATGCCGTGCGTAAACCGGTGTTCATGTCCGGCAGTGGATCGACGTTGTTTGTGGTGTGTCGCAGTGCGCAGGAAGCTTACATCGTGAAGAACACAGTCGAGCGGCAGTTGCGTACCAGGGCGTGGCGACTGGAAGTTTGAGTGGAGGCGTTACCTGGGTGTAGATGGCTGAGCGTTTTCGAGCCAGTTCTGAATTGTCTGCAGGTTGTCGGTGACTCTGTCGACCGCTTTCTTTGTCTCAGACGTTTGTTCAAGGTCGTCAAGTCGGAGCACGCGGAACCCTGCGCTGTAGACGCTCTTCTCAGATTCCAGTGAGCGGCGAGTGTTGAGAATGAAGAGTGCCGGGGGCTGGCCATTTTGAGGAGATGCCAGCCGGATTTGTTCTGCGATCGCGGCGTTGGCTTCACTGTCGATGGGCCACCGAATGCGGACGGGCTCGATTCCCAGATCACGCAGCAGATACAGGAATTCAGGGCCGTCGGTGACGACTTTGGGGGGACTTGCTGACAGTCTGGTTTTCAGGCTGGCTGCCCGATCGGCTAGTGCCTGCAGTGTTGTGCGTATGCGACCAGCTTCACGCTCTATCAGTTCGCGACGGTCGGGGTGTGCCGCGATGAGAGCAATCTCGAGGTCGGGCAGTTGCAGCAGCAGAAGCTGTGGACTGAGCCAGGTGTTGGGGACGAAGCCCTTGTGTGAATGTGCTCCGTCGGGCCCGTGCTGATGAGTAACGGCATCGGGTATCTCGATCAGGAACTGTGTGATGGACGTGCTCAAGTCAACAGTTCGGGAGGGGGCCAGCGAAATGCGGTCAGTCCATGGTTCCCAGCCGGCACCGGTCAGCACGACCAGTCTGGCGTCTCGCAGACGGGCTGCAGCCGTGCGAGTGGGGCGCCAGTCTCGTGATGGGCGTTCCCGGGGAACGATCAGGCGGACGTCGTCGGCCTTTCCGAGCAGTTGGCCGGCAATTTCTGTTGTGATGGGCGAGGTTGTGGCGACTGCCAGCAGTTCTGGAGTGCTGGCTGGCTGGCTGGCTGGCTGTTGACTGCACCCGCCGGAAATCCCGAGCAGCGTGGCGATGAGGATGACTGAGAAGGCTGTTTTCATGTGGTAGCGTGTACAGTTGTTGTTGATTTTTCCGGGGAAGTGGCGGGCGATGGCGGGAGTGGAATGGGGGACGGTGTCATCTTCGGGTGTGTTTGTGAAGTCGTCAAATGCCTGAACGATTTCCCGGAAAAAACAGGAAAAGTGTCAGTGGAAAAGGCGGCTGCTGGCGATAGTTGTCTGGACAAGTGTTGTTTTGCTGTCTAAACTGCGATTATCTACCGGTCTGCACATGAGGGTTGGTTCAGGGTCAAGTGGGAGACGGGCAATGTTGGATGCTGCAGTTTCAGCGAATTGTGGTGGTTCGGAAGCCAGCGAGTGTGAAGCAGACGTGGTGGTGATTGGTGGTGGTCCGGCGGGTGCTACTGTGGCGACTTTGCTGGCCCAGCAGGGGCGCAGCGTACAGTTGTTCGAGCGTGAGAAGTTTCCGCGGTTTCACGTGGGTGAGTCTTTGATTCCGGAGACTTACTGGACGCTGAAGCGTCTGAACATGCTGGACAAGATGAAGCGGAGCTCTTTTGTCAAGAAGCGCAGTGTTCAGTTTGTGAGTGCCAACGGCAAGGCTTCGGCGCCATTTTACTTCGAGGACAACAATCCTCATGAGTGTTCGCAGACGTGGCAGGTGGTTCGCAGCGAGTTTGATCTGTTGATGCTGAACAATGCTCGTGAGCACGGGGTTGAGGCTCATGAGGGTGCGCGTGTTCTGGACGTGTTGTTTGATGGTGATCGTGCCTCCGGTGTGCGAGTGCGTCTTGAAGGCGGTGAGACTCGAACGGTGCGTGCCCGCGTGGTTGTCGATGCCAGCGGTCAAAGTGGCATGCTGATGAATCGTCTGAAGCTGCGAACCTGGGATCCGGTGTTGAACAAGGGTGCGATCTGGACCTACTGGGAGGGGGCCCATCAGGATACTGGTCGAGACGAGGGTGCAACGGTAATTTTGCAGACGGCCGATCGTCAGGGCTGGTTCTGGTATATTCCGTTGCATGGCAATCGGGTCAGTGTGGGTATCGTGGCTCCGTTTGACAATCTGTTTAAAGGGCGTGGTAATCACGAGCAGGTGTATCAGGAGGAGGTGGAGAAGTGTCCGGGAGCTGCTGAGCGTCTGCGGGGTGCGACTCGTGCCACCGGCTTCTTCGCGACTCGCGATTTTTCCTATCGCTGCACAAAGGTTTCGGGTCCGGGCTGGGTCCTTGTGGGCGATGCTTTTGGATTTTTGGACCCCTTGTATTCGTCGGGGCTTTTACTGGCATTGAAGTCGGGTGAGATGGCGGCCGATTCTATCAGTGAAGCGTTTCAGCATCAGGATTTTTCTGAGGCTCGCCTGGGCAACTGGGGGCCGGAGCTGAATCGGGGGATTGATCGGATTCGACGACTGGTCTGCGAGTTCTATGACGGGTTTAATTTTGGAAACTTCGTCCGGAATTATCCGATGATGAAGGGGCGGATCACGGATTTGCTGATTGGTGATCTGTTTACGGAGAAGGTGGACGAGGTATGGGCTCCGATGGAGTCTTTGTATGAGCAGGGCAAGAGTGCTCCTGTGGCCTGGAATTCAGGTACGTCTGAAGAGGTTGCTGCGAACAAGCTGAACGAGCTGTATTTGCCTGAGGGGGCGAGGCTCTGACAGCGGGAAAGACAACTGCGGACATCAGGGGTTGCTGGCTGCTGGCGTGATTTGGTTGAGACGCAGTGTTTTCAGGGCGATGCTGATCCATGTGCGGCCGATGTCTCCGCTTTGTTCGGGGTGCGGGCTGATGCACAGCACGTCACCTGCGCCAAATTTCCCGGCCACGATTGCGGGAGAGTTAACCATGATGCCTGCGGGGGTCTGGTTTTTAGCCACTTCGGCGGTGAAGGTTGCCAGAACCTGATAGTCGGGGATGGCGGATTGTTCGTGAGGCTGGATGATGGGGCCGTTGTTGTAGATGATGACTGCTGTCCGCGGTCCTTCTGCGAAGATTCGGGCTCCTGCGTCCGTGAGAGTCAGCGGCAGCTCTGCTCGGCCCCGCATCCATTTACTGGACTTTGTTTTTGCATCGAGGATTCCCAGTCCCCATGAGAAACCGCTGCAGGCGAGGTATGATCCGGCGCAGATCCCGACATAGTCGCCTCCGCGGCTGACAAAATTCCTGACAACTTCTCGTCCGGCGTCTCCAAGTGACGTGGCCTGACGGCTGCCGGAGCCACCGCTGCAGCAGAGCAGATCGAACTCAGTGAGGCATCCGCTGCGAATATCGGCGCCGCAGACTCGCTCGACCGTCACACCTGGCTCAGCGCCCCAGATTTCTAGCAGCGCTGGAATACCGCGTCCTCCGACTCCGGCGTCATCCAGCAGGGCGATGTTGAATTGTCCGTCATTTTCTGCAGTGACCAGCAGATCGGCGACGGAGGCTGATTTGACGACTGCGAGTTGTTGCAGGAGTTCCGCAGTGATTCTGCGGTGCTGGCGGTTGCGAACAGCGAGTGACTGGTCTTTGCGGACCGTGCGTATCAGCAGTGTCGCCATCGTTTTTTCAGGGTTATCAGTTTTCGGCAATGTTGCGATCAGGCTGCTTTTGACGGGAGTTTCGGAAACTTGAAAGTGGCGTTCAGTGTTTGCGATTTCCGTATTGGCAACTGTACAGAGGTGGCTGGCGGAGATTTGCAGACTGACTTGATTGTCGGCAGTGATGGAGCCTGTTTGGAGTGCCGCGCTGGTGTCAGAGGAACCGGCAGTTTCGTGAAGTTCCACAAGCCAGTCCGGTTTCATGCTGATCAGCAGCTGTGTGAATTTTGCTGAGGCTGCAGGGGGATCACTGTTGTTCGGTGTTTCTGGTATTTCGGCGCAGATCAGTTTGCCCTGAGAGAGTTTCCACGAGCGTATCTGATTGATGGCTGAGGCAGCAGCGCTGTCCTTCCGGTTGACGGCGACGATCAGGACTGCAGGCCCAGGCTGGCCTGAATCCGAGACAGTGACCGTCGGCTCATGGATCAGCAGCGTGAGGAGAATTGAGAGGATGGACAGTTTCATGCGGGGTTACCGTTGCAGCGGCGTCAATACTTTGCTGCCTTCTCTGGAGTTGTCTGGGACTGCAGCTCTGTTGTCTGGCTGGCGGGTATCACGGGGACTTTACGGCGGCTGGTTTCAGCGAGGTGTTCGATCAGGATCCGACGCATTTCGCGGACAGTTTCCGGACTGCGAACAATCTGGCTGTGTCCAGCCTGAATGACTCGTTCGCTGTCCACATTGTCGAGGTGTGCACTTTTCCATGTGACGACGCCGTCGGTCCAGTTTTCTGCATTTCTGCCGCGGTTGATGGCGACGATGTTGTGGTGGTGGACAGTCTGTGGCACGGGGTTACCGCGTACAAGCCGGAGGATGGCGGATTTTGGTGAGAGTGAGTCGATGCTGGTGCGGGGCAGTTCGAGTTGTTCCTGTGACTGGGCGGTGGCATGTTCAAAGAGAACTCGACGGAGTTTCATAGTGCGTGCGGGCAGACAGATGCTTGATCCGAGTGCCCAGCGTGTGAAACGATTGGACATGGTGCTGCCGGCGTAGGGACTGGCAATGGTGACGATTCGATCGACTGAGGGATTGGCGCTGAAGTAGAAGACCTGCTGCAGTGCCTGGCGAGTTTCCGGGTCTGCTTTTAGTGTGCTGACTGGCTGTTGGCTGACAGCGGACCACAGTGATTCTCCGCTGTCGATAGTGAGCGAGTGTGCGAGGATTCCGCCCATGCTGTGTCCCACGACGACCATTTCATCAGGTTTAGGGTTGCGCATTTCGGGGTCACATTCCCGTCGCACCTGTTTGAGTGTTTCTCGCAGTCTGGCTGCGGAGAAGGCCACTGGTTCGCCAGTGGGGTATAGGTAGAACCAGAATTGGTAGTGTCTGCGTATTTCCGGATCGGCCTGCAGGTCATTGAACATTTCCATCCATGTCATTGGTGATGACCAGAAGCCATGAATCATGAGTACGGGGATGCGATCAGGATCGTAGGGCTGGACCATGTAGAGGCCTTCGATCCGCTGAGCGAGATCGGGGCGAATGAGTGCCCAGGTGTCGAGCAGGCTGAGGTCACGATTGCTGAGTTGTCTTGCGAGCGGCGTGCTGATGTCCGTTTCCAGCGGAAGGAACTGATCGCCAACCACCATCGTTTCAGACTCGCGCGGGTCATACAACTGCAGTCGAATATCGCGTGGTCGGGGAACATCTGTCGGAAAGCTGAAGACCAGCGTTCCTGGAAACGTCATGCTGCTGGTGTAGTATTTTTCGAGTGCTTCAGGCAGGCGTTGTTTGGTGCGATTGATGATAACCGGCACGCCGAGACCGGATGTCGTGTGTCGAGCGCGAAGGTTGCGCACGCGATAATCGGACACAAACTCGAATTCACCGGGAGATTCTGTGGAGAACTGGCTGCTGGGGCTGGGAATTTCCAGTGTCAGACGACGTCCGGAGATGGGCAATCGAATGGAGTCATCGGCGCTGATGTGCAGATGCTGTCTGATGAGTCGGAGCAGTTGCTCAGCACTGGTGTTATAGGTTTCGGCTGTATCGCGGTGGTCGGGGTCAGCGGGGTCTGCGGTCAATCCGTTCGCATCTGGCGTGCTGAAATACTTCCAGGCGTCATGGCAGGCATCCAGGTAGAGTTCCATCGCGAGTTGCGGATCACGACCGCGAACAGTATCGGCAGCGAGGTACTGCAATTCAGCCAGTGCATGGGAGGCTGCGGCAAATCGTGCGGGCTGCTGCTGCTGTCGCAGGCAGTGGGCGATCATTTGTGCGGAGTCTGACGGGCCTTGGTAGCTGGAAGTGCCGAGGAAATGCGTCGTTTGGCTAGAGGGATGAACAATCCCGGCCCATGATCGGTTGAGCCGCGAATTCAGGCGGTTTTCCGGGGTATGGCGAACCTCGACAAAGTGAGTTGGGGTACAGCCGGCGATCAGTACCATCGCGCAGCCGAGCAGCAGCGCTGGTTGTGTCCATGCCACCAGTAGCCGATTTGAGTTCATGCGGCGAACGACCAAAGTGCTCGCAGTTTGAAAAAAAACGAAGGGTTACGGGGCATTATAGATTCCCCGGGGGAATCGGGGAACAACAGTCGTCTGGTCTGATCGAAGAAGGATTATGGCAGTTCACGAATTCGCAAGTTTCGGAATTCGATGGGAGAACCTTCGGATTCGAGGCACAGGAATCCGGCTGCCGGGTTGCAGCCTGTGCCGCCGCTGACTTCTTCGCCGTTGACCCACAGGCGGACTTCGCCGTTGATGGCACGGACGTAGTAGTGGTTCCATTCGGGTGAGCCTTTGGTGGTGTTTTTTCGAGGAAAACTGCGGCTGCTGTTGGGCGCCACGGGGGGGAATGGTGTCATTTTAGCGTTGCCGGTGGGGAACACGTCTCCGTTCGTTGTAAACCAGTCTGGTTCCTTACCGGTACTTTTGCGGTAGGCTGTCGCGTACCCGTGGTCAAGAATCTGTACTTCGATGCCTTCGGGCAGTCCACCACGTTTGAGTGATGCGAGGTTTTTTTCGCTGGCCCACAGGAATACGCCTGAGTTTCCGGCGGGCTTTAGGTGTCTCCATTCTACAACCAGTTCCAGATTACGGTATTCCCTGACCGTCCGCATGACACCGACGGGGCTTCCTGTGCAGTGAATTTCACCCTCTGGAAAGCTCCATGTGCTGTCATCGCAGTTCACGTTAACGAAGTCGTTTTTGCCGAGTGGTGCCCAGCCGAGCCCGGTTCCATCGATGCGTGCTGCGGGGGGAGTTTCAGTGGCAGTCTGTGCGAGGGCGGATGGTGCACTGCTGAGGCAGAGCAGCAAAGACCAAAGTCGAATATTCATGTGCAACACCCTGAAACTGTGCGACGGGCCGAGGGGGCCGGTTGTCGGCGGGAAGCAGAAACGAAACTGTGGACTGCCGATTGACACTATCGAGTGAACATGCGATACCGGGGCGTCAGAACGGTTTCAGCCGCCGGCTGGGTTATAGCGTATGGAATCTGGAAAGTCATGGCATGGGTCGGAGATTGAGTGTACATCTGCTTCCAGAGCTTTGCAGCCCGGAGATTCTGCGAGGTGGTACGACGGTTGTGATTGACGTATTGCGGGCATCGTCGACGATTGTGACAGCGCTGCAGAATGGGGCGACGGCAGTCAGTCCGTGTGGTTCCCCAGAGGAGGCTCAGTCAATCTGTGAGCAGTTCGAACCTGGTCACGTAGTTTTGGGCGGTGAGCGGGGCGGAGTGCGGATTGAGGGCTTTGATCTGGGGAATTCACCGTCTGAGTATGCAGCCAGCGTGATTGCGGGGCGATTGCTGGCGTTTACCACCACGAACGGCACCAAGGCCCTGCTGCGATCGTTGTCATCCCGCAGAATTCTAATTGGTTGTTTTTTGAACCTGTTGGCAATTGTAAATCATCTGCGAGGCGCCGCGGGTGACGTGCACCTCGTGTGTGCCGGTACGGATGGCGCCATCACTGGAGAAGATGTGCTGTTTGCGGGGGCAGTGTCCGCAGAGTTGGGGTACGGTTCAAGCAGCGAATGGCTGCCGGACGACTGCACGGACCTTGCGGTTCGGCTGTATCAGAAAGTTGTGTCGGGTGATCAGGACATTCTGAAAGCGATACACGGATTTCTCCGGGAAACTCGCGGGGGGCGCAACCTTGTATCTTTGGGTTATGATGCTGACATTTGGCTTTGTTCACAGCTCAGTGTAACTGATGTCGTGCCGGAATTTGATCAGCTGGAAGGTGAGTTGAAATGGGCGGGGAGAGCCTGATGAGATGTGCCATTCGTCTTTTGTGCAGTTCAGTTTTTACTGGGCTGCTGCTGTGTGAGGCAGATGCTGGGTACTTGCCGGCCGAGCCTCCGGAGTTTTCTGCGGGTGGTCGCTCATTTCTTCAGAAGCACTGCGTGAAGTGTCACAACGACGAGGAAAAACGTGCGGAGCTCTCTCTGCAGGGATTACTCGACAATGTTTCGCTGATTCGCCATCGTCAGGCGGTCACTAAGATACTGCGGGTACTGGCCGCGGGTGAGATGCCACCTGCTGATCAGGAACGCCCGGGTGCAGCGGAGGCGGAATCGTTTACTGCTGAGTTGTCGGCGATTCTGGATTATGCAGATAGCACGGCGAAGCCGGATCCTGGGCGAGTGACGATGCGGCGTCTGAATCGGACGGAGTATCGCAACACGATTCGTGATCTGATTGGCGTCAGCTTTGATCCGGCGGCCGATTTTCCGGCTGACGACATTGGTCATGGATTTGACAACATTGGCGACGTTTTGTCGTTGTCACCGGTCCTGATGGAGAGGTATTTCGAGGCGGCTGAGACGATTATGTCGCAGGCTATTTTGCCTGTTTCGCCGAAGGTTGTGATGCGGCGTCTGGCGTCTCTTTATACGGAACCTGCTTCGGGAGAAGTTGCCGGGAAATTCATGGATGACGGATTTCGACGACTTTCAACGGATGGCGCGGACGGTGTGGCGACGGGTCCCTTGCATACGCCCTACCAGTGGGAGGACGGTGATTACGTTTTTCGGGCGCGGGTTTATGGTCAAAGTGGGACCGGGCAGCCTTTGCGTGTGGCGGTGCTGCTGCATGGTGCAGGTTTGCAGGACGTGTCGTCCGATGCAGAGCTGTCGATGATTTCTGGTGAAGTTCGGCGACCGGCAAAGATTTTGAAGGTGCTTGAAGTCACCGCTGATTCTCGTGAAAAAGCGGAGATTTTGGAGATCGCAGTGCCGGCGGTCGCGGGGCGTGAGCGGATGATGCTGGGGCAGTTGCGGCCTGCGGAGGGTCAGCCGGCTGGCAGACTGTGGGTGGAGTATCTCGCGCTGGATGGTCCTCTGGAGACTCGTCCGGTTAGTCAGCGCAGGCTGTTGGCCTGCGACGCGACGAAGTCGCAGAGCGAACAGACTCGAGAGGTTTTATCGAGATTTCTGCGTCGGGCATATCGGCGACCGGTGCAGCCTGAGGAACTGGACCGCAGTGTGCGGCTGGTAGAGCAGTCTTTGGGTGCAGGGGAATCGTGGGAGTCGGGAATTCAGTTTGCGATGCAGGCCGTGCTGTGTTCTCCTTCGTTCCTGTTTCGCGCAGAGAGTGATACAGCGCCTTTGAGTGCGGAAATACGGCCGTTGAACGAGCATCAGCTGGCAAGTCGTCTGTCGTATTTCCTGTGGAGCTCGATGCCGGACGATGAGCTTCTGGACTTAGCGGATTCCGGACAGCTGACCAGCAAGTTGTCTGAGCAGGTGCGCAGACTGCTGCAGGATTCTCGTGCTGTGACTTTAGTTCAGAGTTTTGCAATGCAGTGGCTGCAGTTGCAGCGTCTGGATCTTGTATCACCGGATGCGGCACTGTTTCCGGCGTGGAGTTCTGAGTTGCGTCATGCGATGCGGCGTGAGACGGAGCTGTTTGTGGAGTCGATTCTGCGGGAAGATCGGAGTCTGCTGGATTTGATTGGTGCCGACTACACGTTTGTCAACGGTCCGCTGGCGAAGCATTATGGAATTGCGGGGGCGATGGGGCAGCCGATTGAGGGGCCTGATTTTGTGCGGGTGACGCTTGCTGGTTCGCAGCGGGGTGGGTTGCTGACGCACGCCAGTGTGCTGACAGTGACCTCCAATCCGACTCGAACATCACCCGTGAAGCGTGGTCGGTGGGTACTTGAGCAGATTCTTGGGGCAGCTCCACCGGCACCGCCGCCGAACGTACCGGAGTTGCCGAATGCTGCTGCGGACATAGCGGGGGCATCGCTGCGTAAGCGTCTGGAGGTGCATCGATCTAATCCAGCGTGTGCGAATTGTCATGCGAAAATGGACCCGATTGGATTTGCTTTGGAGAATTTTGACGCCGTGGGACGGTATCGGGACAAGGACGGCAGTTTTGATGTGGATGCGACTGGTGAGCTTTCGGATGGAACGGTTTTTTCGGGTCCGGCAGCGCTAAAGACCGCGATTCTGCAGCGTCGTCAGGAATTTGCTCGCTGCGTTACTGAGAAGCTGCTGACATATGCAATTGGTCGGGGTCTGGAGTATTATGACCGTCCGGTGGTTGAGTCGATATTTCGGCGGCTGGAGGCTGACAACTATCGCGTGTCGGCATTGGTTGAGGGAATTGTTCAAAGTGAGGCTTTTCGGCTGCGTCGGGGGCTGGATGCGGCGCCGTAGCTGCGGTGCTGGCAGATTGAAGTTTACACCTGCGAATTCAGACAGGACCTCAAAACATGGCTCGTTCATCATCCTGGATTTCTCGTCGGACAGTGCTGCGAGGTGCCGGAGCCGTCGTTTCTCTGCCGTGGCTTGAGGCCATGGGGCCTCGAGTGGCGTGGGCAGAGGGTGGCACAGCCGACACGGCTGCTCCGAATCGGATGGCGTTTTTGTATGTGCCCAATGGCGTGAACATGGCCGACTGGACTCCGCAGCAGGAGGGTTCGGACTATCAGTTGCCGGCGATTCTTGAGCCATTGGCGGGTGTGCGTCAGAAGCTTCAGGTGTTGAGCGGACTGACGGCAGACACAGCACGGCCTCACGGTGATGGCGGCGGCGATCATGCGCGGGCGTTGTCTGCATTTTTGACGGGTTCGCAGGCATTCAAGACAGATGGAACCAACATCCGTCTGGGTGTTTCGGTGGATCAGGCGGCTGCTGCTCGCATCGGTGATCGAACTCGACTGTCTTCTCTGGAGATTGGTATTGAGTCCGGGGCGATGGCGGGCAACTGTGATTCTGGTTACAGCTGTGTGTATTCATCCACCATGGCCTGGCGTTCTGCGACTCAGCCATTACCCAAGGAAGTCAATCCGAAGCTGGTGTTTGACCGTCTATTTGCTGCAGATCAATCACCGGACCGTGTGCGTCGGGATGCTCGGCGTCGCAGTATTCTGGATTTTGTGCGCGAGGATTTGCGTCATTTGTCACTCCAGCTGACGGTGAATGACAATCGAAAGCTGGATGAGTACTTCACGGCAATCCGCGAGATTGAGCTGCGAATTGAGCGGGCTGAAAAGCTGCCTCCTGTGAAAACTCCTGACTACCCTGCCCCGTCAGGTATTCCAGCGGAATATGAGACGCATCTCCGGCTGATGTGCGACCTGCTGACTCTGGCCTTTCAGACCGACGTGACTCGAGTCATCACGTTTGTGCTGGCGAATGAGGGCAGTAATCGTCCTTATCCGTTCATTGAGGTGCCCGAGGGCCATCATGATTTGTCGCATCATGGAAATGATGCTGCGAAGAAAGAGAAGATCCGGAAGATCAATCTGTTTCACATGCGTCAGCTGGCATATTTGCTGGAGAAACTGAACGGCGTGCAGGAAGGCGACGGGACTCTGCTTGACCACTGCATGCTGGCATATGGCAGTGGCATTCATGATGGGAACGCGCATAACCATGAGGACCTGCCGCTGCTGCTGGCGGGCGGGGGCTGTGGAACGCTGACTCCCGGTCGGCATATGAAATTCGCCACCGAGACACCTTTGAGCAATCTTTGGCTGTCGATGCTGGACAGAATGGAGGTATCCTGGGATCGGCTGGGAGACAGTACAGGATCTTTGGCGGGGCTGTAGTTTTTTAGGGTCAGACTCAGTTAGATTTTTTCTTCTTTTGCTTTCCCTGAGCATTTTCTGGCGGCGTTTTCTGTGCCAGTTCTGTGAAGGCTGCGGTCTGTCTCAGCCAGGCAGCCTCAAGTTCCATCACTCGGTCCGGTTGCTGGCTGGCGAGGTTAATTTGTTCGGCGCGATCGGTCGCCATATTGTAAAGCTCCCATGGATCATTTTTGGCGGCTACCAGTTTCCAGTCGTCCACTCGCACTGCCCGATTGCCTTCGTGCAGCCACCAAAGGCATTCGCGTTGAACAGGCAAGTCTGCAGAGAATGTTGGGACGAGGCTTTTTCCAGGAGTTGGAGGACGTTCTTCGCCATTCCATTCGTGTGGGATCGGAAGCCCAGCCAGTTCCATCACGGTGGGCACGATGTCGATCATGTGAGCGGGTGTCTGATTAAGCTGGCCGGCGCGTCGAATCCCTTGAGGCCAGTTTACGATCAGCGGCGAACTGATTCCCCCTTCGTGGACCCAGGTTTTGTGTCGACGAAACGGAGTATTTGCGGCGCTGGAAAAGCCGGGTCCAAGGCACAGGTATGAGGTGGCACTGCCAGGTGGTGCCTGAGGGTCATGTCCGCCGTGGCGAACCATGATTTCGGCACTGGCTCCATTGTCTGAGGCGAAAAAGATCAGGGTGTTTGCTCGCTGACCAGTCTGTTGCAGAGCCTCGAGGTAGCGTCCGATCTCCTGATCCATACGATCAATCATGGCCGCATGGATTGCCATTTTTACAGCCTGAAACTGCTGCTGTTCGGCTGTCAGTGTGTCCCATGGCAGCGGGCGATTGACTTCTCCGGAACCCAGTTTTTGCAGAGCTTCCGGGAAGTTGTATGGCGGGCCGACTTCGAATTCAGGGGCTGACAGCGGAGTATTGATGAGCCTGGCAGACAGTTGTCGCTGGTGTCGCTCGCGTCGCAGGACATCCCAGCCGGCGAGATAGCGATCCCGATACTTTTCGATGTCTGCAGGCAGTGCGTGCAGGGGGAAGTGTGGAGCAATAAAGGCGATGTACTGGAAAAACGGGGCCTGGGGATCCGTCTCCCGGTGCTGCTGCAGGCATTCAATTGCGTGGTCTGCTGTAGCGATAGTGGTGTAGTAGCCTTGTTCGTCAGTTGCCGGTTCAAGCGGCCTGTCATCCAGCAGGTTACCTTTGGCGGTGAAGAAGTTGCCGTCATTGCGGACATTCAGGGACCGTTCAAAACCACCCGCCAGCACATCTCCATCAACATGCCATTTGCCACTGTGATAGCTGCGATAGCCGGCCGGGCGCAGCAGATCGGGCAGCAGTCTGGCCCAGGGCTGACGTCGTGCCTGACTGCCTCCGGGCAGTTCCGGCAGGGCATCCCGATGAATCTGTTGGGGATAGTAGCCGGTCAGCAGAGCCGCTCGTGTTGGCCAGCAGCGTGCCGTGTTGTAGAACTGCGTGTATCGCAGACCACCCTTGGCAAGTGCATCGAGGCTGGGAGTGCGGATTTCGCTGCCATAGCAGCCGGCGTCTGAGTAACCCATGTCGTCTGCGAGGATGAAGACGATGTTAGGCGGGGTTGCTCCGGCTGAGCTTGCAGCAGTCCAGATTGTGCTGAGGATCAGCAGACTGGCCGTGCACATCCGCGCCAACATGTTCGAAACCATAATCGCGGTCTCCAGGACAGTTTATACTGTGAGATCAACTGATTCTCAAAAGGCACTTGCCGCTGACATCAGAGTCTTCGGCTGCGCGCACCGCACTGCCGACATCCGAAATGTCCCATTCGCCGGCAATATTCGTCTGCAGCACACCCGAACGAATCAGATTTGTCAAACGGCGTACCATACTCAGCCGAAACATCAGGCCTTTCGAGGCCATGAAGTTGCCCAGCCAGAAGCCTTCGACCGAACTGCCGACAGTCATCAGGGTGCGAGGGTGGAAGCTTAGAGGCTGCCCGCTCAGTGTCCCGTACGCCAGCATCCGTCCGTTTTTTCCCAGACTGTTGATGACTGCTGATCCAAGCGATCCGCCAACGGCGTCAATCGCGCCGAAGACCCCTGATGACCCCACCACTGCACGAATGCGATCCGGCAATCCGCCGACAGCCGATTCATCAGCACAGACCTCGACGTGATCGGCGCCCAGCTGCCGCAGCTCTGCCGCCTGAGCAGGTCGGCGTATTACGCAGAAGGTGCGGAAGCCGCAGATGCGACCGAGCCTGATGACCATGCGACCAAGTGCTGAACCGGCAGCGGTCTGCACCAGCCATTGTCCGGCGGGTACCCTGAGCACTTCACGAGTCATCACCCAGGCGGTGGCCGGATTGACAAAGAAGGTGGCCGCCTGCTGGTCACTGAGCGTACTGCTGATCGGGATCACGTTGCTGGCAGGTACAACGGCGTATTCGGCCCAGTTGCCACCCTGCGGGTTCAACACAACAACTCGACGGCCGACGAAGAGTCGGCCACGAAAACCGCCTCCGGCCGCCTCGACAACTCCCACTCCCTCAAATCCTGGAATTGCCGGACAGGCCGCACGCAGTGTGTAGTGGCCCCTGATAAACATCATGTCAGACGGGTTGACGGGGCTTACCAGCATTCGTACGAGGACTTCACCGGGGCCAGGCTGCGGGCGTGAGACGGACCGTACCTGGAGAACCCGGGCGGGTTCACCCGGGGTGTCAAACTGAACGGCTTTAATCGTCATGTCGGTCCCTGACACGTCATATTTTGCAGTTCAACAGCAGACTCAGGCGTGCTTCTTCTTCGGTTTGAACGCATGTGTCGGCTGTCCTAGGATTCCTTCGGCAGCTTCCATCAGTGTTTCTGACAGCGTTGGGTGGGCGTGGATTGAGTCGGCGATATCCCGAGCGGTTGCGCCCATTTCGATCGCCAGAACTCCTTCGGCAATCATTTCGCCGGCCCCTGGACCCACCAAGCCCACGCCGACGACTCGCTGTTTCGTGTTTTCCACGATGATTTTGGTCAGACCTTCTGTGCGCGCCAGTGTCTGAGCACGGCCGGATGCGGCCCATGGAAATCTGTAGACTGTGACATCGCGATTTTGAGCTTTGGCTTCGGCTTCAGTGATTCCGGCCCAGGCGAGTTCCGGGTCCGTGAATACGACTGCCGGGATCGCGATGTTGTCAAATTCGACAGGTTCGCCGAGCAGTGTTTCAACGGCGATGCGAGCTTCGCGACTGGCCTTGTGTGCCAGCATTGGTTCACCGGCAACGTCGCCGATGGCCAGCAGTTGCGGGTCGCTGGTGCGTTGGTTTTTGTCGATAGGGATAAAGCCTTTTTCGTCGATCTGAGCCTGAGTGTTTTCCAGACCGAGCCCTCGACTGTTTGGTCGACGTCCCACCGAAACCAGAACACGGTCAAACGTCTGCCGCGGTTCCACGCCTTCGCCTTCCAGTGAAGCAACAATTGCCTCCGGAGTGGCTTCCAGCTTAGCGACCTTAGTGTTCAGGTGAATGGCATGGAAGGCATGAGTCAAGCGTTTTTGCAGCGGAGTTACAAGGTCGCGGTCGGCGCCTGGCAGCAGTCCCGAGGTCATTTCGACAACAGAGACTTTGGATCCGAGTGCCGCATAGACAGTGCCCATCTCGAGTCCGATGTATCCGCCACCAATGACCAGCAGTCGCTGAGGGATGTCTTTGAGTTCAAGGGCACCTGTGGAATCCATCACGCGATCATCGCCGATGTTGAAGATCGGCGGCATTGCGGGCTGTGAGCCGGTTGCGATGATGCAGTGGTCAAAGCTGAGTGTTTTGGAGGATCCATCGGGGTACTTCAGCAGCAACTCGCGAGAACTGAGAAAGGTACCGCGGGCGCGAATTAGCTCGACACCGCGAGCGCGACACAGACTTTCAATGCCGCCCGACAGGGAACCAACGACGCCATTTTTGAACGAACGGAGTTTGTCGAGGTCGATGACGGGCTTCTGAAAGACCACTCCGCACTGTGCCGCCTCTTCCGCTTCATGCAGCAGTTTGGCGACGTGCAGCAGAGCTTTCGAAGGAATGCAGCCGCGGTTGAGACAGACCCCGCCAGGCTTGATGCCCTCATCAATCAGAACAACCTGCATCCCGTGATCCGCAGCAGCAAACGCTGCAGGATAGCCGCCGGGTCCGCCACCCAGTACCGCCAGTTGAATATGCATGTCAGCCATGGATCAAAACATTTCGCAGCAAAAAGTGGGCAAAGCGAAAAAGACGGGGCCCTCAGGCTGTGGATGCTTGAGCCGAGACAGCCTCAGGAAACCAGCGGACCTGCCGCTCTGCGAACTGTAGCGGTGCGCGCCCCGGTTTGCCAAACCCGTACCGACTGACAGGGCCCCGGTCTGCCCGGATTTCCCGAAACGTGCAGATTTTAGCTCCGGGCAGGGTCTTCCGGCGGCCGCAGTGCCAGCAGCAGGGCAGCTCGAGCGAGCACGGCTGCCCCGATTCCGATAGCCGACTCGTCAATGTCAAAAATCGGAGAATGCAGCAGCGGCCAGTTTTCGCCACCGGCGCAGCCCAGCCGGAACATGGCACCCGGTACGATACTCAGATATTCCGCGAAATCTTCGCCGCCCATGCTGGGGTGGCCGATGCGTACGACGCGGTCTGCGCCAACAACCTGAAATGCTGCCTGTTCGCACGCCGCAGTGGCCAGGTCGTGATTAACCACGGAACTAAGTGGCCGATAAAAGGCCGCCTCGATGCGGTTGCCCGTGGCCAGTGCGAGTCCGCTGCAGATATTGCGAATGGTCGACATGACTCGGTCGCGAACCGCGAGATTTGTCGTACGCAGGGTGCCGGCCATTTGCACTTCATCGGGAATCACGTTCGACACAGCACCTCCATGGATGCATCCAATGGAGAACACCGTGGGGTGCAGAGCGTCAGCATGACGCGGCATCTGCTGGTACAGGGTTGTCACCAGGCTGGCGGCGGTCAGCAGCGGGTCTGTCGTGTGCTGCGGGCGTGCTGCATGTCCGCCACGCCCGTGAACGGACAGTGCCACTTCGTCTACATGGGCGGTCAGCACACCGTATCTGATGCCGACTTTACCAGCCGGGATTGTAGGGTCGACATGCAGTCCCAGAACCCAGCGAACATCCTGCAGTGCACCATCTTCAATCATCCAGCCAGCGCCTTCGGCGATTTCTTCAGCCGGTTGGAACAGCAGTCTGAGTCGAGCTACCGGCATGGCAGATTCCGACAGTCGCTGCTGCAGCTGCACGACCATTTCCGCCACCGCCAGTGCAATGGTGGTGTGCACATCATGGCCGCAGGCATGAGCCTTGCCGGGACAACCTGAAGCATATTCCGCCTGTTTGCGGTCCTGCAATGGAAGGCCGTCGATGTCTGCCCGGATGGCGATCAGGGGCAGGTCACTGCACACCGGTCCTGTGGACAGATCGGCGAAACAGCCGACACCGCGAGACGTCACTTTGGGCTGCAGTCCCAGTGACTGCAGCTGGCCGCAGATAATCTGAGTTGTCAGGATTTCAGCACCGCTCAGTTCCGGCTGGCGATGCAGGCGACGACGGAACTGCCGCCATTCGACCTGACGCTCTGCCACGATGCGATCCAGCAAAGCCTCAAACGGGACAATGCGTTCGTAGTCGGCGGGAGTTAACCCCGCCGCAGTGGCTCTACCGCCCGGACCTGCCGGTTGTGAAGTCCCGGAATTGCTCACCGCTTACCGTTTCCTGAAGATGGCTTCCTGAAGGCTGTTAGCCCACCTGCGTTTGTTTTCGGATTATACCTGCCAATGCCGGGGAATTCGCTGCTGGTCCGAAAAACTTCGAGGAATCAGGCAGTTCGGAGATTTGGCTTACGAAATGGTCTGCTCATCCAGACCTCTGCGGCGGGCGGCAGCAGAATTCCAGATTTCCATTAGTCGTTGTTTATCGGACTGCTCGATGGCCCGCCGAAAATCCTCGAGGACTCCGCTGGCCGCCGTAATCGCGTTCAGGCAGCCAGCTCGATTCTGCAGCAGTATCGAGCTCCAGATTTCTGCACTGCCAGCTGCAATTCGCGTCGCGTCACGAAATCCGGTTCCTGTGAATTGCAGCTCGGAATCGCTGACGCAGGTGGCTGCAACTGACGCCAGCACGTGGGGCAGATGGCTGGTGCGGGCGAGTATCCGATCATGTTCAGCGGCGTTCATGAACTGCACAGTCATGCCCAACCCCCGCCAAAACTCCGCGGCGCGGGCAGTCAGGTCAGGCTGTTTCGGGTCATCGCAGACGATGCAGATTCGCTGCTGGAACAGGTCGGCACTGGCATGTTCAAAACCACTGCTTTCGCTGCCGGCGATGGGATGCGAGCCGATAAAGCCGGGAGTCTGGTGCAGCATTCGGCAGATGGGTTCCTTAACACTGCCGGCGTCCGTCACAACACCACAGCCTGCCTGCAGCAGTTGCCGGGCTGCAACGGCGATCTGGTCCACCGGAAGACAAACAAGTCCGAAGGCATCGTGCGGCCACAGGTCGGCGGCGGGCTGCAGGTGCCACAAATCCAGGAGACCCTGCTCGGTGGCTGTCTGCAGCCGCTGCGGGTTGCGGCCGATGCCAACGATTGTGAGCCCGGGCATATATTTTCGAACTGCGGCGGCTACCGATCCGCCGATCAGGCCGACGCCGACAATTACCAGCGTGCGTTCAGTCTGCATCGCAGATCCCGTTCGACTGCTCAGAGCCCACTGCCAGTGAAATCAGCGTCCAGTGCGACATTCCTGGGACTGCTCATCCTCGAATTCCAGCAGGCAGTCACCCTTACACCAAGGATCCTGCTGACGGGCGAAGTAGGCAGGGCCGTATTCGGAATTGCCCTCGCCCACGGCGTAGGGCTGGTAGTCCATCCGATAGCCATCTCGCTGTTCGGCAAACAACGTTCCCAGTCCACGCGGGCGGAACGCATCTGGCTGGCAACGCTGTTCACGCTGCAGTGTCAAGGCTCGCGGGCGGTACCAGCTTGTGAATCGATTCAGCGGAGCCGGGAAATGGCTGAAGCCCTGCCCGCCTGAACCGTTTGCCCCCAAACCCGGGGCCAGTCTTTGGGCTGAGTATCCATTGAACGAAGACTGCGGCATGATCGGACCGCCGGTTCGTTTCTGGGCGAATTTTTCCAGCGAGTTTCGGCTGGGCACGTAGCCCACGGCTCCGGCAGCAGGCTGGGCTGGTTCCAGCGGCGAATTCTGCCGTTCCTGAGCATCAGCGGCCATCTGGACGGCCAGCACGGCGAAGACAAAAACAGCGAGGGGCAAGAAACACTTCATGAAAGTCATCCTGACTCTGCGGCTCGAGGGAGCAGGCGTTGCGCAGCGGCCATGCTGCTGCCCGACTATTCGTCATGAACGGCACGCAGCAGCAGGCCGATTCGGGTTCCGCGGAATAATCCCTGCCAATCACCGGCCGGGGTCAACGCTGGCAGCGGCTGCGTTAGATTTGCTGATCACGCAGACTGCGGGAAAACAGCAAGGGGCGGAAATGGCGGTCAGTTTAACGGCCGCGGGTTGCGCGAGCGATTGCTGTGGCTTCGGCTGCGAGAGCCGTGATCTGATCCCATGCACCGGCGTCAATCAGATCGGGGCGTGCCAGCCATGATCCGCCGACCGCGAGTACGTCCGGATCGCGTAACCAGGCCTGCAGATTGGCAGCCGTGATGCCTCCCAGCGGTATGTAGCGGACGCCAAGGTGTGCATAGGGGGCTTTGATGCTGGCCAGCATCGGCAGCCCCCCGGAGGGTTCCGCCGGAAAGAACTTCAGGTCATGACAGCCGGCGCGAACTGCAGTGTCGATGTCGGTGGGAGTGACAATTCCTGGGGCGAAGGGCAGTCCCGCCCCGATCGCTGCACGGATCACTTCCGGATTGGTTCCGGGGGCTACGCCGAAGGCAGCACCGGCCTCAACGACGGCCTCCACCTGAGCAGGCTGTATGATCGTGCCCGCCCCGGCAATCATCTCTGGAACCTCACTGCGTACTGCCCGCAGGCACTGCAGGGCTGCCGGTGTGCGCAGGGTCAGTTCCATGGCTGAAACTCCGCCGGCCAGCAGTGCGCGAGCCAGATGTATGGCCTGCTGCGGCTGTTCGACCACCAGCACTGCAATGACGGCTGTCGCATGCAGTCGCGTCAGCATATCCTGGGGGAAGAGGGAACGGGTTACAGCAACAGGACTCATGCCGAAGATCCGTAGTAAAAAGGGCTCAGGCCAGAATTTCAGAAACGACTCGCTGCTCTTCCACACCCGTCAGACGCTGGTCAAGGCCCTGATATCGGAAGGAAAAACGCGAGTGATCGATGCCCATACAGTGCATGACTGTCGCGTTAAGGTCATTGACGTGGCAAGGATTCTCGACGATGTTGTAGCTGAAATCATCAGTCGCGCCGAACACCGTTCCGCCGCGAATCCCGCCTCCGGCCATCCACATACAGAAGTTTCGTGGATGATGGTCCCGACCGTAATTCACTGCTGTCAGGGTGCCCTGTGAGTAGACTGTGCGTCCAAATTCGCCGCCCCAGACAACCAGCGTGCTCTCCAGCAGCCCGCGACGTTTCAGGTCCTGCAGCAGTGCAGCGGAGGGCCGGTCAACGTCTGAACACTGATGACGAATTTCAGAGGGCAGCGAGCCGTGCTGGTCCCAGCCACGGTGCAGAATCTGCACCACTCGCACACCGCGTTCGACCATTCGTCGGGCCAGCAGGGCGCTGGCTGCAAAACTGCCGGGCTGGTGTACGGCGGGGCCGTAAAGGTTGAGCGTTTCCTCGGTTTCCCCTGTAAGGTTCACGAGTTCCGGAACGCTGCTTTGCATGCGGAACGCCATCTCATACTGAGCGATGCGGGTTGTGGTTTCCGGATCGGCTAATCTGTGTTTGGTGAGTTGATTGAGCTGGTTGAGTGAGTCGAGCATGGCGCGGCGGCTGTCAGCATCGACGCCCTGCGGGTTTTCGATGTAGAGGACGGGATCGCCGACGCTGCGGAGGGCGACACCGGTAAAGCGGGAGGGCAGAAAACCACTGCTCCACATGCGTGAAAAAAGGGCCTGGGCGGCCTGTTTTGACGACCATCGGGGTGTCAGAACGACGAAGGCGGGCAGATTATTGCTGTCGCTGCCCAGTCCGTAGGACAGCCATGAGCCGAGGCTGGGTTTACCGGGGACTTCGCTGCCGGTCGTGACGAAGGTACAGGCGGGATCATGATTGATGGCGTTTGTGTGCACACTGCGCAGGAGGGCGATGTCATCGACACAGTCTGCGGTGCGCGGCAGCAGTTCGCTGATCCAGGTACCGCATTGGCCGGCCTGTCGGAACTGGAACATGGACGGCGCGACTGGCAGGCGTGACTGGCCGCTGGTCATGGTGGTAATTCGCTGACCCTTGCGGATTGAGTCGGGCAGATCGACATTGAAATGCTGTTTCAGTGCAGGCTTGTAATCCCACAGGTCAAGCTGCGAGGGCCCACCGTTCATGTGCAGGTAGATGACCGCTTTTGCTTTGGCGGGAAAGTGCGGCAGGCCGGGCAGCGGCGGATGGATCTGTTTAACTGGTTCGGCAGACTGCAGCGAACCTGCGGTCAGGGCTGCCAGCGCTGCAGTACCCAGCCGCAGTCCGCCGGAGCCGAAGAACTGACGCCGGTTAGCCTGCAGGCAGTATTCGCTCCACGGATCCATGTGAGCCGCCTTTTCGAACTGATTTTCAGGAGTGATCGGCAGAAATTGTCGCTGGAAAGCGGCTGCGGATCAATCCTCGGGCATTCGCACAATCCGAGAATTCTCCGATTCAAATGGGAGCAGGGAATCGGGTATACTGGAACAGTCGTGCGGTGACTGCTGACGGTACTCCAATTTTGCGATTTTTCTGCAGGCTAAGTTTGCTCATGTCCATAAAACGCCCGCGCAGTGGTGGTGGCTGGAAGGCTATCGCGTACAGTTTTCGTTTGGCACAACGGGTTGGCTGGTGGAAGCTTTGGAAGGCGGCCAGATCGAAGAACACGTGCAAGACCTGTGCCGTAGGGATGGGCGGGCAGCTGGGCGGCATGGTGAACGAGGGCGGGCATTTTCCCGAGGTCTGCAAGAAGTCATTTCAGGCGATGGCGTCGGACCTGCAGGGGGCGATCCGTCGGGAGTGGATTGAGCAGGCGACGCTGCCCCAGCTGCGGTCGATGTCCTCACGTGATCTGGAACTGGCCGGTCGCATTTCGGAGCCTTTGTATCTGGCTCCGGGAGCTCGCAGCTATCAGGTTGTGACCTGGGATGCTGCTCTGGCCGGGATAGCTCAGAAAATGTCGGCTGCCGGGCCGCAGCGCAGCTTTTTCTATGCCAGCGGTCGAGCTTCGAATGAAGCCGGCTTTTTGTTTCAGGCGATGGCGCGGGTGTTTGGCACGAATTACGTAAACAACTGTTCGTACTACTGTCATCAGGCCAGCGGAGTGGGGCTGGGGATGGCTCTGGGGACCGGTGCTGGCACAGTCAGGCTGGAAGATCTGGACCATACGGATCTTTATCTGCTGATTGGTGCCAACCCGTCTTCCAATCATCCGCGACTGATGCGGTCGCTGATGCAGATTCGGCGGCGGGGCGGGCGAGTGGTGGTGATCAACCCGGTGCGTGAACTGGGGCTGACGAATTTTCGTGTGCCCAGCGACGTCCGCAGTCTGCTGTTCGGAAGTGAGATTGCCAGTGATTATGTGCAGCCGCATGTGGGCGGCGATTTAGCGCTGTTGTCCGGAATTGCAAAGGAAGTATTGTCTCGCGGAGCGCAGGATACGCGGTTCATCACCGAGCACACGAATGGGTTTGAAGAGTTTGCAGCGTCGCTTCAGCAGATGTCGTGGTCGCAGATTGAAGCGGAATCGGGTGTGGATCGCTTGACCATTGTGCGTCTGGCGGATCAGTACTGCGCTGCTCGCAATGTGGTAATCGGCTGGTGTATGGGGATTACGCATCACCTGCACGGGACTCGCAATGTGCATGCAATTGCAAACCTTGCTCTGCTGCGGGGCATGGTTGGGCGTGAGCAGGCCGGCCTGATGCCGATACGGGGTCACAGTAATGTGCAGGGGCTGGGCACCGTGGGAGTGACTCCGGGGCTGAAGCTGCAGATGCTGCAGCGGTTTGAGCAGCGACTGGGCCTGCAGATTCCTCAGGGGCCTGGTCTGGATACGATGGCCTGCATGGATGCATCGCATGCCGGCAGCATGGATTTTGCACTGTGCCTTGGCGGCAATCTGTATGGCAGCAATCCTGCCGCCGCGCAAGCGTTTGATGCCATGTCAAAACTGAAGTCTGTGGTTTACCTGTCCACCACCCTGAATACCGGACATGCGTGGGGAACTGGTCAGGAGTGCTGGATTCTTCCGGTGCTGGCACGTGACGAAGAAAGTCAGACCACAACTCAGGAATCCATGTTCAGTTTTGTTCGGCTCAGCGATGGCGGGCCGTCGCGGCATCGAAATGTTCGCAGCGAAGTGTCAATTCTTGCGGAACTCGGACAGCGTATCTTCGGCCATGATTCACGGATAGACTGGAAGCAGATGGAAAGTCATCAGGCGATTCGCGAATTGATGGCAGATCTGGTGCCGGGGTATGAAGGCCTGCAGACGATCGAACGGGATCGGCGTGAGTTTCATGTTCCGGGGCGAGCGATTCGAAGTTATCAGTTTCCCACCGCGGACGGGCGGGCAAAATTTCACGCCTGTGAATTGGCCGGACGTCCTCTGTTGCCGGCCCAGTTGCAGATGATGACGCTGCGTTCCGAGGGGCAGTTTAACAGTGTGGTTTACGACGAAGAAGACATTTACCGCGGGCAGGAACGCCGTGATGTCATTCTGATGAATGCGGCGGATATGCAGAAGCTGGACCTGCTTGAGGATCAGCGGGTGCGTGTCCGCAGTGCTCACGGTGAGATGCGCATGCTGCTGGCTCGAACGCTGGACATTCGTCAGGGCAATGCGGCCATGTACTATCCGGAAGCGAATGTGCTGACCGGTCCCGAGGTAGATCCCCTGTCGAAGACTCCTGCATTCAAATCGGTGCCTGTGACAGTGCAGGCTGAGGTTACCAGTTGAAATCAAACCGCAGGGCCAGCAAATCGGCGGTGACAGCGCCGAAAGTGGCCTGGTCTGAAGTAACAGGGTGGATCCAGTCGAACATCAGGCGAGTGCTGTCGTTCCAGTACCAGTTGACTCCGGTGGTCACGTCGTGATACGCACCGCGATCGAACTGATCCAGCAGCAGTGAGGAGTACCGGGATTTTAGCTCGACAGCTCCGGGGGCCAGATCAGCGGAACGCACGGACAGATTTCGGGCTGGCTTGTTACGGCCAAACTGCGAGCCGTGCTGTCCAAAACGCTCGTACATCCGATGTTCTCCTGTGACAAACCAGCTGGCGTGTGCATACCAGCCTCCGGCACTGCCGGCCTGACCACCGTGCAGCGTCGCCAGATAGGCTTCGGATTGCAGTGTGACTGGTCCCGTGATGGCCGCCAGTTCCAGATTGACAATCGTGTATGCGTCTGCCAGCAGGGCTCCGCTGTCCAGCAATCGGGGGCCTTCGTGAATCTGGGGGCGAGTCCTGAAGCGAATGGAGTTGTCCTGATCTTCCGTGTAAAGCAATCCGATGCCCGTATGCAGGACTTTGCTGCCGTCATCTTCAAACACCGGATTCCAGGTGAGTCGTCCGGAGAGTCGCAGTCCCTGATTATCGTCGATGCGTTCTTTGAGCGTGTCGCTGATACCGTCGAAGAAAGCTCCGGTCGCCCAGCTTATGGACTGGTCGTCGGTGTTGTTGTAGAGAGCCACACCGATCTCGCGGTCAGGAGTAAAGATTCCCTGTGTGGGAATGGATCGTTCGAGAAACCCATTGTTGGTGTCGTTGGTAACCTGTTCGAGTCCGAAGGGAACGAAAAAATTACCGATTCGGAACCGACCCAGTCCGGGAATGTCATTCACCGAGAAGTAGGCGTCTTTGACGTCGGGACTGGTGGATTTACCCTGACTTTCACCGACAGTTTCCGATTCGAGTGTCATTTGCAGGCGGAAGTCACAGTTTTCGTACCCGACACCATCCGCAACCAAACGCAGTCGCCGGAATTCGAAGTAATCCTGAGGCCCGGGGCTGCCACCGATCGCCGGGTCGGCTGCGGCCCAGCTGATATAATCAAGCTGAACGTGTCCACCCAGTTTGACATTCCAGCGATCGAGGGGCACCTCTCTTCCGCCGGTGGCTGCGGCTGTTGCAGAAGTGCCCTGTTTTTGTTCCAGTGCTGCAAGTCTTCTTTGCAGGTCTGCGAGCAGTTTTTCGGCGTCCGGAGGTGACTCTGGAACTGGATCCAGCTGGGCGCGGCCCGATCTTTCCGCAGCAGATTCGGATGCTGCTGAAACGCTGTTGAACGGCTGCCCTGCCCCGCTGGTGGCCGTGTCATCGCCATGGGCGATGCCGTCGAGTGCTGGGCAGGCGACCTGCAGCAAGAACAACACCAAAGTTACGACTAGACGCATCACGGCAAGACTGTCTGATCAGCGACCGGCGAAAACTCAAACAAGCCACCGCGTTTCTTCACAGGCTCATCGGGCGAGCGTCCAGAAGGATCCACTGGTACCGTCAGTCGATGGATCATTTTGGAGATCGATTTGGTCAGCTTGGCTCGCGGTGCGAACTGTGCCAGCGGGATACCATTGTTACGGGCACCCGACATGACGGAGTAATCATTTGGCAGTTGCCAGTAGACGCTGCGTCCGATGGTTTCGAGGGCCTTGTTGAGGGTGATGTCGCAGTCCTCCAGACCGACTTGGTTTACGATGATTTCCACCTTGCCCTTGATCAGCGGGTAATGGTCCAGCCACTGCATGATGCGGATCACGTTTCTCAGGCAGGACAGGTCCAGTTGGGTAACGAGGAGGACTCGGTCAGAGACTTCCATGACCGCTATATCAAGTCGGTTGAACGACTTGCTGATGTCAATAATCAGGTGAGAAAACGTGGCTTTAATTAATGCCAGAATTCTGTGCAGATCATCCGGGCGAATCATTTCAGCATGTTCAGGTTCGACGGGGCGCGGCAGCAGGAAGGCCCCGCAGGAATGACGCGTGAGAGAGCGTTTCAGCAGGCCGTAGTCGAGATGATTGATGCTCTCGACGATGTCCTTAATGGTGTATTCGGGAATGATGTCCAGCCACACATCGGCATCACCAAGTGTGAGATCAAGATCAATGATGACGGGAGAATTTTCGCCTTCGATCGCGAGTGCGACACCTGCATTGACGGCCAAGGCCGTGCAGCCCACGCCGCCGAAGACACCAGCAACCGTGACAATTGCTCCGCTGCTTGAGGCCCCTTCGGTGCCACTGCCCCGAGGTGACACTCGCAGGCGGTCCAGAGCGGCCACGAAATCCTCAAACTGCAGCGGCAGATTCAGAAACTCGCGAGCCCCATTTCGCATAGCCTGCAGAACCAGGCTGCCCTCCTTTGAAGAGCTGACGACAAGAATTGCGCAGCTAATCTGCGATCGGGCCAGTTCTCCCACCAGTTGCAGGCCTCGCTGCGGGTTGGAGTCTAGGTTGACCACGGCGATGTCCGGCAGCATTTGGCGAGCCACCTCCATGAACACTTCATAACGTGCACACTCCGCTTCCAGCCAGACCGTATCGATGCCGATCAGCATGGACTTCAGTACAGTCCGTGAACGTTCATCCGGGTCCACTGTTGCCAGTCGCAGTACGCTTTTCAAGATTCCGATTCTCCAACTTTCTTCTGAACTCGGGTGTCCACGTGCGGCAGTCAGCGAAGTGCGGGGGAAATCAGTCCGCTGCGTCCGCTGGTGTCACTGGTCCGTCGAGCCGGTGTTTTGCGATCGTTTGTGCGGCTCGGGGAGCTTGCTGGTTTTACGACCGTCTGCTGGCGGGAAGCCTCTTTGGGAACTGTACGGGCCGTAACTTGGGCTGCTGATTCTGCCGTTTGCCCCGGGCTTGTCTGTCCGGCTGCCGACATGGCTTCCGGCGGATTGGCAGTCGCTCCAAACTGCCCGTTGTCTGCCAGTTTGTTGGTCAGAATCCATTCCCCGGCATTTGCCGGTTTTAAAGAACGCTGCTCGAGTTCTTCCATCGACATCACCGCGAACTGGGGAACGAGGTTTTCCGGAACGCTGACGAAATGAACAACGTATTCATTCAGAGGGATTCCTGCCGGGATATCCAGCCTTGCCGCAATGATTTCCCGCGCCGGTTCCTTCTGAGTGTCTCCTTTGTTGAACAGTCGGCGAATACCCAGCATCGAAAGCAGGCCACAGCCGATAGCGACAGCCAGCATGATCAAACTTTTTGGTGTCATGGCAGTTACGTTTTCAGCTCGTCCGCTGGAGCCGGCAGCGACGGACAACTTTGACCGGGTTCAGCCAGTCTTTTGTTTTGCCGTTACAACCACCAGATCCCGTTCAGACGCTACAGCCATAACCAACATCATTTTCGGCATAGTGAATTCCCTGCTTCACCGAATGCTGCAAGGATTGTCTAAAGCCAGTCGCTGGCCTGTCCTGTGAAGAAAACCGGCTCGCCAGAAACGACAGCCGGTGCAGACAGTTTTCAGCGGATTTTGCCGATCGTTGCGGCGAGAGTTCGATCAGGTCAGATCATGTTTTAGTCGCAGAAATACCCAATTCTGCCAATGCAGATGGGAATGCCATAAGGCAGCAGCATTCGAGGCTTGCATTCGGTGGCGATGGCCGACAGTTTCTCTGGGTTGCGGATGGACAGCCACTCGTTCAGGATCAGCGGAAACTGCTGGTCGTGGTGTCCTTTACGTCGGCGATAAAGAAACATCAGAACAGCCATAAATGCGCAAACTACGGCGGAAACAGCGAAGGCTGCCAGCGTGATTTGCCAGCCGATCCAGGCGCCGATGCCCGCCATCAGTTTGAAATCGCCAGCACCCATGCCATCCACAGAATACAGTGGCAGCAACGTTAGCAAGCCAGCATACATGCTCAGCAGTTCGGCCGTCAGTCCGGGGCCTCCGCCGATCGCCGTTGAACAGGCCGGTCCGGCCAGTACCATTGGGAATGTGATCCAGTTGGGTACGTTCAGGTCGCGACCGTCGATCAAGGCGGCGAGGATAACAACCAGTGAGACTAGCCGAATAAGCCAGGTTTTCACCATAAATTCATTGAGTCTTGGTTGGGGGGCCTGCAGTCAGGGGTGAAGAAAGGGGCGTTTATCCGAGTGTCTTAGCGTTTGTCAGTGAGCCGGAGTCAGACGCCAGTTTCAGGGCACACTGCAAAGTATTCCCTGAACCTGAAACCCGTCACGAGGATACGGGTGGTATCACTGGAACGATGTGGCGACAGCGTTGAACTTCGTCTTCGCTGCTGTACCGATCGAGGTGACTGCGGTGATGCAGACCTCGACGATCAGGGCCAGCATGACAGCGTATTCCATTGCTGTCGAACCATCTTCAGAATTCAGAAACTTCTTTACGCGCGCTGCGAACTTCGACATCGCCCGCCCCCCCCTGATGTGCCCTCATGAGGGCAATGAACTTCACGGCGATGCACCGCCAAAACAAAACACTGAGCTTCAGTGTTTCGTCATCACAGTCCGACACCAGGCACTCACAACTGGCCGGTCTACTCAACCGCGACTGTGCCACAGAAGTTAGGTCAGGAGGAGTGCGAGTCAGAAAAGAGTGTGAGGGTTTTCGGATACCTGCGAAATAGTTTTTTAGGTTCGGCTTTGCGGACATGTTGCTGTTTGTCGATAACCCGGCTCGTTCAGTTCGCTGCCGGCTCCGCCACTGCCTGAAGCAGCTCGTCTGTCTGTGTTCCATGCGACGAAAGTATCGACTCCGGGCCCAGTGCCCCAATCACAGTTTCGTTCCAGCGAAATTCGCGACGGACCATCTGGCCGCGACTGATGTCCAGGAGGAAGCTGCCGGATGGAGTCGCCTGGATCAGCTGCGATCGGATCACAGTGCCCCGCAAAGGGGTTCGCACCGAGCTGCGGAATGTCACGCGCGCAATTCCATTCTCAACAGCCTCCAGTCGGTAAGTCCGCAGGATCTGAACTGGTAATTGCAGATTCTCACCACCACGGACCTGCACCTGAAATTCTTCTTTCCATGTGCCACCGACGGCTGTTTCCGTTTCCGGCAACAGCATCAGGAACGAACCCGGATCAGCTGACGCATCGCGGACAGGAGCAGCAGCCGGTGCTGCCGGGGCATCTGCTGACGATGGCTGCACACTGTCAGAGGTGCCGGTCACTGATCGCCCCAGCGCGGTGACGCGGAACACCGGTGCCGCACCACGCAGGCTGTGAGCCACGTTTTTAAAAACCTCAGGAACTTCGTTCGCTTTCATCGACGAACGAAATTCCACCGCTGGTTCCTCGTCTACCTGACGCTGCATCCAGACGTCTTCAAACTGCATCGACAGCTTTGTCAGATCTCCGTTGGTTTCTGAGACACCATAACGTCGCACTTGACGCACCTGCGAGACGTCGACGCGATGATTCTCGCCCACCTGCGCTTCGAGAGTCATCTGCTGCAGCGACTGATAACGCAGCTGCTGGCCCGGGTGAAACTGATATCGCAGTGACCACGTCTGCCGTGCTGTGGATTTCACGCTGTCAGCGAGGCCGGCATCCGTCTGCGACGGAGCTGTCGGCGATCCAGCAGAGTTGTCCTGCAGAGCCAGCAAAATAACAGTCAGTAAGGTGCAGAGGTTCATGGACCAGTTCCTTGTCCGTCACAGTTCTTCATCAGCCGCTTTCTCCAAAAAGCGGTGCGGCAGATTAGCAGATCCCGCACTGCCCTCGCGAGTCGAGTTTTTGGTGTGCCGGGATGAATGGGGGCTCTGGGTTAGCCGGGCAGATCTGCCTGCATCAGGTGATAGCCGGATACCAGCGCCGTTGTGGCGGCACATGCCAGTAACTGGCAGATGAACAGGATTCGCCAGACGCTGCGTTTCAGAGGGGCCTGAGCGGCTTCGTCCGTGGGTGCCGCCAGACAGACAAGCCACCACGGTGCCGCAAAGCACCAGAGCCGAGCAGCCTCGCCCATATTCTTGCCCGACAGCCATAACAGACACCATGTCGCTGTCAGTGCCAGGCAAAGCAAGCCGGCCGGCCGGGCTCTGACGCTGTCGCCCCGAGCCGCCCTGATAGCCCGCTGCAATGCGGCCGGTACCAGCAGCACTGCCGGCAGCCCGGTCGCGAGTGCCATTTCTGCCAGATTCACCGGCAGCCATTTCCACCATGTTCTGGGATACTGCAGATAGAACCCGGCATGGTTGCCAAGATTCAGACGCCAGATTCGTGGCAGGCTGCAGTTCGTCAGCCACTGCACCAGCAGCACGCAAATGATGAATGAGGTGCACGCGAACCCGACACTGAGCAGCATTCGGCGGACTGCTTGTCTCCAGTCGGGCTGACTGCAGGTCCACAATGCGGCGAACACGATGGCCGCAACAAGTGTGGGCAGATGAGCCAGGCTGATCACGAGGCAGGCTGCCAGCCAAACGCCCCCGCTGGTCGCCAGCATCAGACGCGTCAGCAGTCCCTTACTCAGCAGGCTGCCAGTCAGCAGTGTCAGCAACAACAGGCAGGAGACGGGGTAAAGCACGTCCGAGCGCGGCTGGAACATATCGATGCATGGAATAACGGCCGCCAGCGCGGCGGAACGCCAGGCATCCCGGCGCGGCACAAACTGGCGTGTCAGCAGAAAAATCGTCAGTGGCAGCAGCGAGCAGACCAGTAGAGAACCTGCGGAGGTGAGTGCCAGTGCTGCCAGTTGTGAGTCAGTCAGACGTGGTGCGATTGCAGCTTCCATTTCCACCCGGCGAAATGCATCCAGCGCGTCCGCTGGCTGCAGTGAAACGGCGGCGGAAGCGACCGCCGCCAAAACCGAGCTCGAGGATCGTGCTGCCGACAGAGCGGCACGGTTAAGCAGCAGCAGTCCAGGGGGATGCGTCCCGGCATGCAGCACGTCTCCCTTCGCTGCCTCAGACTCGTATTCCAACACGAACTGCCGCAACGGCCGGCGATCTTCGAGGGCCCTGAGAAAATAGCCACTGGCCGAGCGATCGTACAACACCCACAGTGGCCGCAGTTCACGCTGCGGTGACGCTGCGGACTGCAGGACCGCGGCATGCCATATGAATGTGCTAACGGTCAGCAGCAGCAGATGAATGCCGCACTGGATTCGGTTCAGTCGCAGATTGCTGATTTCAAGCTCGCCGAACACAGCGACTCCAAATAGCAGCAAGCCTGCCAGCAATGGCCAGAACAGTCGATCAGCAAGTTCGGAACCGTCCTGCGGCAGCGATTGCCGGGACCAGACCCATTCCCCGGGAATGCCCAGCGGGATGAGATCGGCCAGCAGGACAAACAGCGTCAGCAGCAGTCCCGCCAGCGGCGCAACGGCCGAGAATTTTGGCGGGCCACGACGATTGTCGGTAATGTCAGGAGCACGTCTGGACATGAGGCAACCGCAAAAGATTGCAGCCGGACGAACATCGTCCGGCTGCGGGCACAACTGATCAAAGACAGTGACGAGTTTCTCAGTGACCGGCGACAACCGGGCCCGCTGCGTCTGCATTATTCTTCGGCGGATGGAACAGCAGTCCCAGTGCCACTGAGGCCACGAGTGAGCAAATCATCGGGACCAGGAACAAACCTCGAAAATCTGTCACACCTTCCTTTGTGTAGACTGTCTGCAGCAGCCACGGGCAAAGCGAGTTTGCTGCCAGTGCACCGACACCGAGGATCATCACGTTGAATAGCCCCTGAGCACTGGAACGCAGGTCTTTGGGGAAGTGTTTATCCACAAAGATGTACACAGTGGCGAAGAAGAAGGCGTAGCAGATACCGTGCACGATCTGGACCACAATAATCAGCGTCTGGTCGGGGAAGTATGCGTAGACGAAGAAGCGGAACGCGTGGCCCAGAATCCCCACGATCATGGTGGTTCGCCAGCCGAGGGCTTTCAGCGCGGCCCCCAGCACCAGCATGGTCAGGATCTCTGCGATCTGACCAATGCTCATCACCGGCATCACCCAGTTTCCTGGTACACCGACGGCTTCGGTTGTCAGGAACGTTCCGGTCCAGTTGAAGTAGCAGTTATGCACGAACGAGTCGATGAAGGCAACGAGCCACAGCACCAGCACAAACGGGTGTTTGAGCAGGCTGAGGGTCTGCAGCCATGCCTGGTTGCCGCTGTCACTGCCGTCAGCCGCCGGTTTCTTTGGCGGGGTGTGCGGCAGGGTCAGGCTGAAGGCAGCCAGCAGCAGTGATGCAATGCCGGCAACGAGATAGGTGTAACGCGTTGCGTCCTTCAACGCATCACCGGTCAGGCCGCTGCCGAGTACTGTCCCGAGCCACGAGACGAATCCCGTCGGATTGGCGGCTTTGACTTTGGCCCAGTCCACCAGAATAAAGGTGAAAGGCCACGCGGCGAAGATCCAGCCGATTGTGCCACCCAGACGCACCACACCGAACTCCTTCTCCGGATCCTTCATGTTTGCGAAGGCCACGGAGTTGGTGATGGAAATGGTCGGCACATACAACAGGCAGTGCACGGACATCAGCAGGAAGAATGGCCAAAAGCCGGTAGCCCAGAACAGGCCCAGGATCGACACACCGCCAACCAGGTGGCTGAAGGCAAGGAATCGTTCGGCGGCGAAATTTCGGTCCGCAAACTGATTGCTGAAGAACATTCCCGTGATGGAGGCGATGGGGAAGGCATTCAGGATCAGAGCCTGCTCAGAAAACAGATGCTGGATGGAACTGAGGCCTGGCAGGCTGAACAGTCCGGACAGCAGTGGCGGCGGCAGTTCGGCTGAGAATCCGAGTGCGGGCAGGTAACCGAAGATCAGCGGCAGCCAGGCCCCCCAGATAAAAAACTCAAGAAACATCATTATGAACAGTCGAGTCTTCATGGTGGCAGCACCGCTGGTAAAGGCATTTGTTGAAAGAAGAGGGTCGGCACGACTGACGACGACCCGGAGGGACTGACATAATGACAGGCAAAGTGAATTGGGACAACTGACAAACGAGCGATCGGACGATTGCGGGAAGAAAACGGGGGATTTTCAGTGCCGGAGGACTGGGGAAGGTCGGAAAATCGAGGATTTCCGCGGGAGTATTTTGAAACGCGGTTTCATCTGGACAGTCCGGCCAAGTTCTGGCCGGTCAGTTTTGTGATCATTACAGCGTGGCAGACGACGGGCTGTCGCTGGCCGATGCTGGTGAATCAGCAGTCTGACCGGCTGTTACTGGACTGGCTGCGGGGAACTGGGCAGCGACCAATTCGGCTGACCGGTTATTCGCCGGTAACCGGGCATGCAGAACCAGGCTGGGCTGTCGATCTGCCATTGCTGGCCGGGCTTCGTCTGGGGCAGGCATTCCGGCAGGACGCTGTTTACTGGGTGCAGCTGGATGAGCTGATCATCGTTCGATGTGCGAGCCCGTGGCGGCAGCAGCGAGCGGGTTCGTTTCGCGAACGACTGGGGTGAGTAGTGGTGCGGCGGGCGGGCGATGTTGCCGTTGTCCGTGTCAGACACCGTCCGAGAATAGTAACTCGGTTTGCGATTTTTCGGGCATCGTGCTTTGCATCGGCACCGAGTCAATAAAGTCAATTTTCGCCAAGAATTCTTTCGAATTGACCTGCAGGCGATTCGTGACGTGGTGGAGTCCTATCACGGCATCGTGGAGTTTTAGGCTGAAGCGGACGCTGCCGAATATCGTCAGACCCTCGGGATCTCGGACAACGACTATGAGTATCTTTCCATGGCCAATTCGGCTGCTGAAGTCGACGATCCGATGGAGGATGATCTGCAGACCGACGACAGCAACTCATCAGAGACGATTTGATTATACCTTAACGCGGCAAAGCATTAGAGACTTCTGAGAGTAATACTTAGTGTTATCACTGTTGTTGTGCGGTCACGGTTCTAATGAACAGCAACAGGTTTTTTAGGTGTTTTCCTGCTTAATGCTGCCTGTAAGTAACCTCAGAGATGATGAATCTGGTAGTTCTCCGCGAATCTCATAGCACCACCCCGCAGCACTACTACAGTTCGGTGAACTTTGCGGCCCGTTTGGCGGCGAAGGCCTGCATGCCTTCGATTGCGTCGGGACGCTGCAGGCAGCGGATGTAGGCTTCCGTGTCAGCGCGATGCGCGACTTTCGGCTGAGTACCTTCGTCCAGATGTATCAGCTGCTTGGTCGCCCGCAGGGCTTCAGCCGGCATTTGCAGCAGCCGTTCGCACAGCTGCTGGCCGCGGGCCTGAAGTTGCCCCGACGGAACCAGCTCGTTCACCAGACCCCAGTCCAGTGCCTGTGCAGCCGTAATCGGATCACCGGTCAGGCACAACTGCAGTGCGCGGGCTTTGCCCACCAGTGCTGTTAGCTGCGCCAGACCATAACCGGGTGGCCAGCCAAGGCGGATTTCCGGCATGCCAAATCGAGCGACATGACAGGCCAGTCGCAGGTCGGCCGCACAGGCCAGAACGCAGCCGCCGCCGAGGGCATCGCCGTTGATCAGTGCGATGATGGTCTGCGGCAGCCGTTCAAAGGCCAGATAGAGCTGAGCCTGCCGGAGGCTTAACGTTCGGGCATCTTCAATGGCCAGCGAAGGCAGCTCGCGGACATCATCACCCGCACAGAATGCTCGCCCGGACCCGCTGATCAGTACCGCTCGAACTTCCGCCGGATGGCCGGCCAGCCACGCCACCAGTTGCTCCAGTTCGCCCGTCATGCGGACATCCACAGCATTGAGGGCCGTCGGGCGATTCAGCAGCACGTGGGCGATGCGATTGCGGACCGTGATCTGCAGGGTGCTGAGAGGCGGCAGGTCGCCAGAGCTGGCTGACAGGTGCATGGCGGCTGCCTGCGGAGAAAGCGTGTTGAGATTCTCGATGATTTTTGCGACCGGGACTATGGCGCGAACGTGAGTACCCTGCCCCAGCAGCCGCTCACCGGCCCGGCATTCCACCTGAAAATGAATTTTCCGACCTTCAACCGCAGTTACTCTAGCCCGCCCTGTGACTGTGTCCCCGAGGCCAGTTCCTGCGAGGTGTCGAATATTGACATCGATGCCTACGGATTCTTCACCAGGCTCAAGGAACGGCCGCAGCGATTCACGTGCCGCGCGTTCCATCAGCAGGATCATGTTGGGGGTCGAAAACACCGTCGCGCGGGCATCACCACCAAGTGTGATCACCATCGCGGCGTCCACGATCCAGGTCAGGTCGGCGACAGTTCCCTGTTGAAGTCCGGGTTTCATGGCAGCTGACCGGTCAGAATTCTGCAAAATGTCGATTTTGGGGGCGTTCCGGACGACCGCAACGCTGTGTTCATTGCGGAACATACTGCAGAAACTGGCCAAAGTGGTGAAAAAAACCGGATTTTTACGGTTTCCAAAGAGTCAGTAAAATCGCTCGGGTCCCTGGCAACCAGAGGGCACCGGGGTCATACTGCTGTCGGAAACGCAGGCGTCGTGTCTGTGCCGAATATTGTGCTGGTGCGAGGTCAAAGATGCGCGGGCCGGGCTCAAAACCGACTCTGTTTTTTCGGCTGGTGGTGCCGGCGACCGGTGTCTTCGTGATGACCATTCTGGCACTCATTGCGGTGCTGTTTGGTGACGAGCGGGCTCCGCTGGCGCAACTGCTGAATCGGCACGGCAACACTTTGCTGGTGCTGGAATTTGTGGCCATTCTGGTGTTGTCACTGCTGGCGCTGGCGCTGGACCGACGGCAGATTCTTAAGGATCAGCAGTCGCAGACTGGCGGCACACAACCAGACTCGGGCAATCCGGCGTAGTGTTCTCCTCTCGGGGCCCGGCGGCGGGCCACATTTTGTGAATTTGCTGTCAGGAAGTGGACGGATGTTTGATCTGGATGCAATTCAGGCGGCGCTGCGACAGTTCGGGTTCGACGGCTGGCTGCTGTACGACTTCCGCGGTTCCAACATTCTGGCACAGCGAGTTTTGAAAATGCCGGCCGGATTTCATGGTTCGCGACGGTATTTCTACTTCATACCGGCGACTGGCACACCGAAGAAGCTGGTGCATCGCATTGAAACTGATGTGCTGGATCATTTGCCGGGCGAGCGAACAATTTATCTGCGCTGGCAGGAACTTGAGGCGGGGGTGGCCGGTCTGGTATTGGGCTGCGGCACGGTGGCCATGGAGTATTCGCCGCGCAACGGCAATCCATACATTTCCCGAGTGGACGCCGGTACTGTCGAAATGGTCCGGTCATTCGGCTGCACAGTTGTGTCTTCCGGTGATCTGATTTCCATGTTTGAATCGGTGCTCAGCTCTGGGCAGCTGGAAAGTCATCTGCAGGCCTCTGAGATCACCAACGCCGCATTCGCCCGCGTCTGGGCGTTCATTGCAGCCCGGACCAAAGCCAGCGGGTCTGTGCAGGAACAGGAAGTCTGTGACGAGATTCTGCAGCATTTTGAAGAGCACGATGCAACAACCTACAGCCCGCCGATTGTGGGAGTAAACGCGAATGGCGGCAATCCTCACTATGCCACCGGCACGGGGGCCAACACCACGATTCGCGAAGGCGACTTTGTGCTGGTGGACCTGTGGGCTCGGCTGAAACCTGCCGGATCGTGCTACAGCGATCTGACTCGTACTGGCTATGTCGGCAGCGAAGTGCCGGCCCGGTTTACTCAGGTGTTCAATGTCGTTGCGGCGGCTCGTGATGCCGGTGTGGCCTGTGCGCGGGATGCGTTTGCTGCCGGGAGACCTGTTACAGGCGGCGAAGTAGATGATGCGGTGCGAGCGGTGATTGAGCAGGCGGGATATGGGCAGTACTTTTGCCATCGCACCGGGCACAATCTGGCGCAGGAAGTGCACGGCAACGGGACTCACATGGACAACCTTGAAACCTGCGATACTCGCCGCATTTTGCCAGGCACTCTGTTTACCATTGAGCCTGGGATTTACCTGCCGGACTTCGGGGTGCGGAGCGAGATAAACGTGTACATTGAGCGTGACGGCAGTGGTGTGCGGGTGACCGGTGGTCCGCTGCAGACCTCAGTCGTAGCGATTCTGAAGTAAGTGTGGTGTGGTCGCGGGCGGGTTCGTCCGGGCTGTTTTCTTTGGTCATGGACTTTTGCAGGCGTGGACTGATCTGAACTATGGTGCACATCAATCATCACTATCTAAAGCTGCGTGCCGGGTATCTGTTCCCTGAGATTGCTCGGCGAGTCACTGCTTTTGCCCAGGCAAATCCCCAGGCCCGGATCATCCGCATGGGCATTGGTGACGTCACGGAACCGCTGACACCGGCCATCACAAAAGCCATGCATGAAGCGGTCGACGAAATGGCCCAGCGAACCAGCTTCAAGGGTTATGGCCCTGAGCAGGGTTACGGTTTTCTGCGTGAGGCCATCGCTGAGCATGATTTCCGAGCCCGAGGTGTGGACATTTCGGCGGACGAGATCTTTATCAGTGATGGTTCAAAATGCGACACCGGCAATATTCTGGACATCTTCGGCAGTGACAATCGGATTGCGATCTCGGATCCCGTCTATCCGGTTTATTTAGATACCAACGTGATGGCCGGCCACACCGGCCCGGCAGATGAATCCGGACGCTTCGAAGGTCTGGTGTATCTGGTTGGTAACGAAGCTAATGGATTCGTCCCTGAGTTGCCCAGTGAACCGGTGGATCTGATTTATCTGTGTTACCCCAACAATCCGACCGGGACAGTGGCGTCCCGGGAAACGCTGGCTCGCTGGGTTCAGTATGCCAGGGCTAATAATGCTTTGATCCTGTTCGACGCCGCCTACGAAGCCTTCATTGCGGCCCCCGAAATTCCTCACAGTATCTTTGAAATCGAAGGTGCCAAGGATGTGGCGATTGAGTTCCGCAGTTTCAGCAAAAGCATCGGCTTCACCGGGATTCGCTGTGCATTGACTGTGGTGCCGAAGCAACTGATGGGGACGGCACCAGGTAGAGAGCGAGTCTCGATTCACCAGTTGTGGAATCGACGTCAGTCCACGAAGTTCAACGGCGTTTCCTACGTGGTGCAGCAAGGTGCCGCTGCCGCATATACGCCTGATGGGCGAGCTGAGATGCGGGGCCTGATTGAGTTTTACATGAACAATGCACGGCTGCTGCGAGAAGGCCTGACGGAAGCCGGCCTGACGGTATTTGGCGGCGTCAATGCTCCTTATGTCTGGGTACGGACGCCGGCAGGCCTGGGCAGCTGGGAATTCTTCGATTTGCTGCTGTCAAAAGCCAACGTCGTGGGGACGCCGGGCAGCGGTTTCGGTGCTGCGGGCGAGGGGTATTTCCGTCTCAGTGCCTTCAACAGCCTCGCGAACGTCCAGGAAGCTCTGCAGAGAATTCGCGGTGTGCTTTAGCGGCAGCGGGTAACTGCGACCGGCTGGAAATCAAAAAGCCCGTCAGATTTCTCTGACGGGCTTTTTCCAGGATTCCTATTGCGTCCCCTCGCGGCAAAAGCCTTTCCGGCGTGAGAGCCGAAGTTCGGTTGATCGGCTGGGCCGACCTGCGATTCTGAGAGCAGGAACGGGTGAATTGGTCTCTGCTGCGTGCTGCGGAACCACCACCCTACTGCTTTCCATTTCGGCGGTTTGAGCGGGGGCTGGACAGCTAAAGTCGACAGGACCGACAGATTCGATACATCCGCTGAAGATGTACCTTGTCGTATTACGGCAGATTTTGACGTTGCATCAGCCGGGCAGGCATGGGTTGCTGCAGTTTGTGCGGTCGTCGTTCTTGCCGCCGCTGACACGGCAGTCTTTCGGTCTGTTCACGCAGGAGTGGTTCCGCGGGCGCATTTGGCACTCGGGCTGCCTGGACGCGAGGGGCCTCGTCCGATCGTGCCCAGAGACGTCACAATGCGAGGGGAAGAATGAGATGTTTTGGGGGCAGTGCTCGGGCTGGAAGGCCCGAGCTGCTTTTTGTTGTTTGTGTCGGCACAACCTGATTACATGCCGTTGAAAGAGTCGATTTGCTGGCCGATCGCAGCGTGCCGGCCACATGCTTGCGGCGGATGTTTGACCGCCAGCGAGGCTGATGAAAGCAAACTGGTGGTTCAGAGCGGCTTTTTTTGTGTTTTGACGCCGCCTCGGTTGTCGCTGGCTGTGTGCCGATTTTGCGGGATTTGCGGTCTGCTGTGAATTTTTTTGGGCGGAGTGCTGCGGAAATCTCCGGAATTGAGTGGGCTGGTGCGGGTGCGACCTAGGTTAGCTTCCCGGAAGCTTCGCGCACGTTCAGGTCGTTTTTTATTCCTCTGAATGACGTGGCTGCGGCATCGGTGAATCAGGAATCGCCTCGTGAATCCGCTCAATTTCTTGCGCCAAATTCGCATCGATCAGTCTGTGCACAGGTCGTCTAAGGGGGCCCATATGACGTGGGCCAAGTCGTCGCTGTCGACGACATTTCATTCGACTCATGTGTTTCTGCGGCGGAATCTGTGGATCTGGCCAATCATTGCGGTGGTTGTGCTGGCGGGTGTGGGATATTTGGTGCGAGCAGCGATTGAATCCACGATGCGGGACAATCTGCGATCCAGCCTGCAGACGCTGCTGGACGTGGAAGTGGCGATGCTGCAGACGTGGTTTAAGGTGCAGGAGTCGAATGTTCAGTCGGCGGCGAACAGTTTCGAGGTGCGTCAGATCACTCAGGTGCTGATCAGTCCGAATGAAGTTGCGAAGATTCAGACGCAGGGAGGGGCTCCGCTGACCGTTGAGGAGGCTCATAAGCGACTGGAGCGGCATCTGAACCCCATCATGAGTTCTCATGGGTATTCCGGCTATCTGCTGGCGAATAGCAAAAAAACAATTTTGGCCAGTTCATCGCAGGAGCTTGTTGGGCAGGAAGAGATCCCTGAGTTTGACGACTTTCTGACAAAGGCGATGGACGGTACAAGTATCGTCTCAGCGCCGTTTCGCAGCAATTTTCAGCTGAAGTCTGCCAGTGGCCGCATGACGACTCAGGTGCCCGTGATGTTTGCGGCATCACCGGTGCGTGATGAGAATTTTCAGGTGATCGGGGCATTGTGTCTGCAGATTCGACCTGAGGAGGAGTTTACAGAGATTTTGCAGCTGGGGTGTGTGGGTGAATCAGGCGAAACATATGCCTTTGATCGCACCGGGCTGATGATCTCGAACAGTCGCTTTGATGATGATTTAAAGCTGATGGGCCTGGTGCCTCAGGATGAAGGCGGTGCTTCGCTGCTGACGATCCAGCTGCATAACCCGGGTGGGAACATGGCGACGGGATTTCGGCCGAAGAATCTGCGGCGTGATATGCCGCTCACGCTGATGGTGGAGAAGGCTCTGGACGGCACTGCCTCCTATAATCTGGACGGCTACGGAGACTATCGCGGTGTGACGGTTGTGGGTGCGTGGAAGTGGCTGACGCGGTATGAAATTGGAGTCGCCACGGAGATTGATTACGAGGAAGCGTATTTGCCACTGACGATTCTGCAGCGAACATTTCAGTTCATGTTCGGCCTGCTGGTGCTTAGTTCCATTGCGATCTTCATCTTCACGATCATCGTTTCGCGGCTGCAGATTGAAGCGCGCAAGGCGACAGTGGCTGCCAAGCAGGTCGGCCAGTATGAACTGCTGGAGAAACTGGGGCAGGGAGCGATGGGTGTGGTGTACAAGGGGCGGCACGCGATGCTGCGACGTCCCACAGCCATCAAACTGCTGGATGTGGAAAAGATTAATCCGGGCTCCATTGCCCGGTTCGAACGCGAAGTGCAGATTACCTGTCAGTTGAACAATCCCAACACCATTGCCATTTACGACTACGGCCGGACTCCGGAAGGCGTGTTCTATTACGCCATGGAATTCCTTGACGGGATCAACCTGGAAACTCTGGTGAATAAGGCGGGACCGCAGCCTGAAGCACGCGTCATTCACCTGCTGCTGCAGATCTGTGGCTCGCTCTATGAAGCTCACAGCAAGGGGCTGGTGCATCGGGATATCAAGCCGGCCAACATCATGCTGAGCCGGCGGGGTGGTCTGTCTGACGTGGTCAAGGTGCTGGACTTTGGTCTGGTGAAGGCGATTGATGAGAAGAAGCAGGCGGGCATGACTGCCACCGATTCCCTGACCGGAACGCCACTGTACATCTCGCCTGAAGGCATCAATGCTCCGGCCCTCGTGGATGCTCGCAGTGATATCTATGCCGTGGGCGCGACAGCCTACTTCCTGCTGACAGGCCATCCGCCGTTCGTCTCGTATAACCTCGTGGACCTGCTGCGGATGCACGTGATGGATCCTCCGATTGCCCCGTCGCAGCGGCTGGGGCGGGCGATTTCGGCGGAACTGGAAACCGCGGTGCTGGCGTGTCTGGAAAAGAACCCCGCCAATCGTCCGCAGACGGCGCGCGATGTGGCCAGTCTGTTACGCAGGTGCCCGGAGTACGGGCAGTGGACGGTAGAAAATGGCGATGCCTGGTGGGGCCGATTTGAACGCGGTCAGCTGGGCGACAACAGTGGCCGGATGAGTCGCGCGATGGCCGACAATGCGTTTGACGCGGGAGCCGGCAGTGGTGAGCGCACACCGCCGCAGCAGGGCTTTAATCAGACGATCATTTCTGAAAGTGCAGATGACTGACAAGTGCTGTGAAGCGGCTGCCGAGAACGAAACCGCAGCTCGGGTTTTCTGCCCGAGCACTGCCATTAAAACGCAACATGTTTGCACACCGACTGTGCCGTCTCACGGCAAGATCGGTGTCTTGCCAGACAGATCTCGGGCTGGAAAGCCCGAACTGATTGCGCCCCAAAGGGACTACAGGTTTTAGCACCCATTGTCGCGGTGGTCCCCGCACCAATCGCTGGCCAGTGCCGTCTCATGCCGCGGGATGCTTCGCGAAATCCGTAGTTTTTGCGGCGGAAAAATGGGGGTGACTTGGGACCCCTGGTTTCGCTAAACTTCGGCCGAAGTTGCCGGAGCAACGCAATTTTCGGACCTGGATGGAGTCGCAGGGATGTTTCAGCTGGTAAGTCGCAAGGCGGTGCGAGTGCTGCGAAGTCAGTGTTTTGTGCTGTGTGTCGGGTTGCTGGCTCTGGCCCTGCCACGGCCCGCGGTGGCTCAGCAGGCGAAACTGACTGCAGAACAACTGCTGCGACAGTACGTTCCATTGCAAAAAGGCGTGGAATACGACACTCCCAAGCCCGAAGATCTGGCCAAATGTCGCCTGGTGCAGGAAAAGAACAGCTACGTCGTTTACGGCCCGGCAAACGAGCCGCTGCGGCGATTCACGGATTCAAACGGCGATGGTCCGCCGGACATGTTCCGCTACTATCGGCTGGGGCTGGAGGTCTACCGCGAGATTGATACGAACGGCGACGTCAAGGCCCGCAAAAATACTCGCCCCGACCAGTTTCGCTGGATGAACTGGGGGGGGACTCGCTGGGGAGTGGATGCGGATGAGGATGGCCGGATTGATTCGTGGAAGGTCATTTCGGCTCAGGAAGCTGCGCGGGTGGCTGTTGAGGCGCTGATTGTCGGCGATCTGAAGGCGTTATCGACCGTGATGCTGAACGAGGCTGATATTCAGGCTCTGAAGGTGCCGGCAGCGATTGCAAAGCAGTTGCAGGATGCCACGGCCGATCTGCCGAAAAAAACACAGGCGGCCGTGGCTAATGCCAAAGCTCTGAATACTCGGTCCGTCTGGGTGCGATTTGACCCGCCGCCTCCGGGGCTGGTGCTGGCCGAGCAGAGTGGTGCTGCGCGGGATCTGGTGGTGTATGAAAATGCCATGGCCTATGTGCAAAATGGCGAAAAGCTGGATCTGATTTCGGTGGGTGAGATGGTGCAGGTGGGAGATGTCTGGAAGCTGATCTCTGTGCCAACGCCGCTGGATACCAGTGGTCAGGCGGTTGTGGTGATGGGCGGGATTCTCATGCAGTCCGGCATGGGAGGCGACTCTGCGGCTCCGACTCAGGAGATGTCGGCAGACATGCAGAGGGCGCTGGCTGATCTGCAGAAGCTGGATGAGAAGAGCCCGGCACCCGATGCATCGCCACTGGCACTTGTGGAATACAATGTTGCTCGAGCCAATCTGTCAGAAAAGCTGGCAAGTTTGTCACGCACTGAGGATGAGCAGTTGCAGTGGATTCAGCAGCTGACGGACAGTTTGTCGACTGCATCGCAGTCTGGGTTATATCCCGATGGACTGGTACGTCTGCAGAAGCTGGAAACCACCGTGAAGGCCAATCAGAAACTGCTGGGGTACGTGTATTATCGGCGGCTGATGGCTGAGTATGCAGTGCGTCTGAAGGACGATGACAAGGCGGCTGACGAAGCTACGGCTCGGAAGTCCCGCGAGGCCACTCAAAAGTGGTGGTTTGATCAACTGGAGAACTTTGCAAAGCAGTGGCCGGCTTCGGAGGATGCTCCGGATGCCGTGGTCCAGCTGGCGATCAGTTACGAACTGATGGGGCGAATTGATGATGCGAAGGCCTGGTATGGCCAGTTGGCGCGGAACTATCCGAAAACGGAAGGTGGTGCGAAGGCGGCGGGAGCGCTGAAGCGGCTGAGTCTGACAGGAAATCCGCTGCAGCTTGCGGGCAGGACGCTGCAGGGCCAGCCGCTCAATATTGACCAGTATCGTGGCAAGGTGGTGCTGGTCGTGTTCTGGGCTTCCTACGCGCAGCCTTTCCTGGCCGAAGCAGAAACGCTGAAGGCGGTGTATGCAAAGCATCAGAAAAGCGGGTTTGAGATCGTTGGCATCAATATGGATCCGGATGCCGCTGCTGCCACAGCCTGGCTTGGAACACACGCAATCCGCTGGCAGAACCTGCGAGAAGTTCCGCAGCAGTCTGGTGCCCAGCCCGGCGACTTTGGCTTCGGCATAGTCTCGGTACCGACTATGTTTCTTGTGAACAAAGAGGGTGTGGTCGAGGGTGGAATTACCAGTCGCAATCTGGACCTTGCTGTCGATGCTCTGGTGCAGGGCAAGAAGCTGGACGCTTTGAAGCCGCAGGAAGATCCTGCAGCACCGGCCGCCGGCACACCCGCTGCAGCAGCAGCACCTGCTGCTGCTGGAACGCCTCGTCCGAAGAACTAAGCCTGGATCCAGCCTGGAGGGGAGATCCCCGGTCGATTGCAGCAGCCACCGGACGTTGCCCAGTTGGGTCTTCGAAGCGGTGGTGAGAATGAATTGCGGCGTCCCTGACATTCGTTCATGGGCAAAATTATTTTGTCGGCAATCTGAGTCAGCAGTCCTTATTGGCTGCGGGCTGCAGTGCCTTTGTCTGACCGAAATGTCAGGCCCTTGTGCAGCAGCGATGCACGCAGTTTTTTCACTGCGGCTGGTCCCATTCCGTGCAAATTCAGTAGTTCTGTCTCTGAGACGCCAGTCAGTTGCTCAAGCGATTTAAGTCCGGTACCAGACAGGGCACGGAGTGCCAGCTGGTCAATTTGGCTTGACCCAGGCAGTTTGAGCAGCAGTGGTTTGCCGCAAAGCTGGTTGCCTCGACAGCGGACAGCAGCTGCGCTGGTGACGGGCGGGTTTTGCCTGGCGAGACATTTGTGATTCCCGAGGCATTCGGCTCGCTGTGAAGGGAGTTTACGGCTTGTTCACATGGGCAGCGTACAACTAGACTCTGCCGCTCCAGAGTGTCAATTCCGCATTTTTGGCTCCGGATTTTCACGGATTGGCTCTGGGGGTGTTCCGCGGCAGCCTTTGCGGAGGGCCGTACTGGTAATTTCAGTGATGTTGTCTGCAGAAACAGGACAGTGGACAGGATGCGTGCATCGTCGTGGCTGATGGGGGTGTCGCTGCTGGCTGCGATGCTGATGTTTTCCAAAATTCTGGCAGCGGCACCGCCCAATATTGTGCTGATCTATGTCGACGATCTGGGTTACGGAGATCTGGGCTGCACTGGTGCAAAGGCCGTCTCCACCCCGCATATTGATCGGCTGGCGGACGAGGGCTGTCGGTTTACCGATGGCCACAGTGCTGCGGCAACCTGCACTCCGTCGCGATATGCGCTGCTGACTGGTGAATATGCGTGGCGGAAAAAGGGAACGGGGATCGCTCCCGGAGATGCGGCATCAATTATTGCTCCGGACCGGGTGACCCTGGCGACGATTCTGCAGCGCGCGGGGTATCGTTCAGCAGTTGTCGGAAAGTGGCACCTGGGACTGGGCAGCGGCGATCTGAACTGGAGCCATCCGATCGCTCCGGGGCCGCTGGATCTGGGCTTTGACGAAAGCTTCATTATTCCGGCAACTGGTGATCGAGTCCCGTGTGTGTACGTGGAGGGTCGGCGGGTGGTGGGGCTGGATCCGCAGGATCCGATCCATGTCAGTTTTTCAGGACCGCTGGATGATGAGCCAACAGGCCAGAGCCATCCTGAGTTGCTGAAGCTGAAGTGGGATCACGGGCACAATGCGACGATCGTCAACGGCATCAGTCGCATAGGGTTCATGTCCGGTGGTCAGCGGGCCCGGTGGGTGGACGAGGACATGGCTGATGTGCTGACCGAGCGGGCGCAGAAGTTCATTGAGCAGCATGTATCCAGTCATCACGAGCAGCCATTTTTTCTGTTCTTCAGTACTCACGACGTGCATGTGCCGCGTGTCCCGCATCCGCGATTTGCCGGGCGCACTTCGCTGGGGGCTCGCGGTGACGTGATTGCCCAGCTGGACTGGAGTGTGGGGCAACTGCTGGCGACGCTTGAGCAGCATCGTCTGTCTCGCAATACCCTGGTGATTCTGACCAGCGACAACGGACCGGTGCTGAACGACGGCTATCAGGACGAAGCGGCGGAACGGAACGGGCAGCATCGCCCTGCCGGTCGTTTTCGAGGCGGGAAGTATAGTTCGTTTGAGGCGGGGACTCGGGTACCGCTGCTGGTACGCTGGCCCGCTCGGATCCCGCCTCGCACCGTTTCCGATGCCCTGTTCTGCCAGATCGATTTTCTGGCGACATTCGCGGCATTGACGGGAGAAGCCATTCCGGAAGGCTGCGGGCCTGACAGTCGCAATCAGCTGCCGGCACTGCTGGGCGAAGACCGGCATGGTCGGGAGCATCTGGTGCAGCAGGCTGCCTCCCTGTCGATTCGCCAGGGGCGGTGGAAAATGATTGAGCCGGCAAAAGGACCGGCTGTCAATCGGCAGGTGAATATTGAAACCGGCAATCTCGGCCGGGTGCAGTTGTACGACCTGAGCGCGGACCCCGAGGAAACTCGCGATCTGGCAGCTGCCGAGCCGGCGAAGGTCGCCGAGTTGCAGCAGCTGCTGGATCAGATTCGTGATGGATCGGATCACGATCGGTAACGCAGCCTGTTCGGGCACGAGGTCGGGTGTTATCCGTCGGCGCCCTTCGAGCCGAGGCATGGCTCTGTGCAGTGGGCAGGCGAGCCGCGGACAGAGTCCGTCGGTGCGGTTCCCGCAAGCCGCTGCGGTAACCAGCTCCCGGCCGTACCAATAAAAAATCCGACGGTCGACCAGACCGTCGGATTAAGATTCACACAGCCGGGCTGCCCCGAATCGTATCAGCCCGTGACCTGTGCATCCGTTTCCGGCGCAGCATCGTTGTCAGCATCAAACCACTCTTCACGGAACTCGATGCGTTTACGAGTCTTCATGGCCAAATTGGCGGTGAGTGCCATGATCGCATCTGCCATCGCAACACGACCATTACACCGCAGCTCTTGCCAGCCCTTGCCGTTGCGGACACAGTAGCAGAAATGCTCCATCTCTTCCCGATAACCGCGGCTCACCTTGTCACCCACCGCTCCCTTGGCCATCGCTGCACCGGCTGACGGTGCCGCCGTATTGTAGGAATCCAGCACCGGGCCGCCGCCGGCGGAACTGTCCAGAACCCACAAACGCTGTTCCAGCCCGCCACCGCTGCCTGGACTCTGCTCCTTGTACAGCATCGCTTCTTTCTCTTCCTTCATGATCAGAGTACCGCGGCTGCCAAACACGGTCTCGCCATAGAACTCAAGGCGATTCGTGTTGATCGACGAGTATGTCACAATCGCGATGTCGTTCTGATCCTGCTTGTACTGCTGACCTGGAAATTCAAAGGTCACATAAATGTGGTCAGCGATGTCGCGATCGTCGTCCCAGTTTTCTTTGGGACCAACACCCTTCACACCGTAGAAATTCTTCTGACCAAACCCCTGCACCGCCAGCGGATGAACCTTGCCCAGAAAAATGCTGGCCGCATCCATTTGATGACTGCCCAGCTCGGCCATCAGGCCGCCACCCGTCTTGTTGTAAAGACGCCAGTCCACCAGTTGGCGAGCACTGTCGTAGCCCAGTGCCTTCAGCCGGCCCTCTTTTTCCAGCTTCAGCAGATGCTCCTTGTCCTTCTTTGCTTCGGCTCCGCGATCCCACTTCTTCCAGCTGTCACTGCCTGGAAAACTGTTGTTGCGATGCCACTGCGCCCGGATGAACTTGATGTCCCCCAGCAGCCCCTGACGAATCAGCGAATTGGCGTTGTCGTACAGAACGCTGTAATGACGCTGATGGCCAACAGCCAGCAGCAGCCCCTTCTGCTCGGCCGTCCGAATCATCTGCTTGCATTCGGTCACATTGTGAGCCATCAGTTTTTCGGTCAGCACGTGCAGGCCCGCTTCCATACAGGCCAAGGCAATCGGAGCGTGCTGGCTGAGCGGTACGGAAATCACCACCATTTCCAGCCCCAGCGCATCCTTGTCCTTCAGCAATGCCTCGTGGTCACCATAAACCTTGATCTCACTGGCCTTCGCCTGGCCCAGCTTCTTGTTCAGACCAACACGGACTTCCGGATGACTGCCCTTGAACGTACGTTCAATGTTGGCCGGACGCGGGTCAGCAATCGCTACGATTTCCATGTAATCCGCAGGGTGCTCGGTGATCAGCACGTTGGCCTCGTCACCACAGCCAATGAAGGCCACCTTGACTGGGGCCCCGTTCAGTTTTTCATAGTTGAAGTACAGCGCGCCAAGGCCGGCACCGCCCGCCGCAGCCGTCTTCAGCAGCGTTCGACGCGAAAAGCCCACTGCCTCATTGAAGTTGTCCTTGCCAATCTCGTTCTGTTCCGGCGTGATATCCATCGTAGTCACTCCAAAAAATCCACACAGCAGGTCACCTGGACCCCTGCGGATGTTGTGTCTTTGAACATTCGTAGTTATGTTTTCGAACCGCCTGACTGATCAGCGTGAGCCCTTCAGCAGCGATCGCTTCAGACGAAATGTTACCAGCAGACTGTCGAGGCCGAACCACATTCCGGAGGGAATGCAGGCCAGGGCCAGCAACGCCAGTACCTCGATCAGATTCTTATTCACAATGAAGCTGTGTTCAGGTCCGGGAGCCTCCGGGACACCGGGCAGCGGAGGCATAGCAAGGTAAAACCCAAAGATCATCATCGCCGCTGAAAACGCCGCGAATCGAGTAAATAAGCCGCTGATCAGCAGCAGCCCCAGACCCGCCAGACCGGCAATCGTCAGCAGATCAACCACCCGCAGCACACTAAACGGCTGGGGCAGAGGACCCCGCTTCAGCTGATCCAACGACAGCATGTTGATCGCCTCGTCCTGCAGCTCACGATCCATCGCGATCACCGGACCTGCCAGTTCCGCAGCCTTCTGGCGAGTATCCGACCACGTGCGATTCAGGTGCTCAAACTGGTACGGCAAATCAGCAGAAGCCAGCTTCTCCTGATAACGATCCAGCATCCGGTTATACAGCTCAATCTGACTGATACGACCATCAATCAGGCCGGCGTTGTCCGGATTACCCATCAGATGAGCCCGCACCCGTTCTTTGTATGACAAACGGCTGGATCGAGCATAGGCAGCATTGAGTGCCGCACGGTACGCATCAAATTCCGCCCCGGTCTGGCCCTCAATCTGAGCCTCAAGTGTCGCCTTTTCCGCTGGCACCATGTGCCGCTTGCCGTCAATCAACAGCAGTTTGCGAGCAGCATCGAAGCGAATCACTTTGTCCTGACCAGCGGCCTTGAAATCCACGCCCTTAGGCAGCTTGTCCAGCTGAGCCGCGTATTCTGCAGAACCGTCAATCAGGCGAGTCAGTGCACCCTGTTGGCCGTCATTCAGGCCATAGTGCCTAATGAATCGCTGCTTCCACGCGTCCCAGCCAACACCCACGGTGTCGGCATCCAGCCAGCTTTTGTCGTCAGGGTCACCAGCCATAATGCGGAACACGTCCCGCATCGGCCCCTGAGCATTCTTCAGGTAGCCCTCGGCTGACCAGGGGGTCGGAGTACTTTGGGTGTTGATCTTCCAGAGACCTTCATAGAGCAGCTGCCAGCCGATCCCCAGCCGCAGTACCACCAGAAAGATCACGGCAGCACCCGAGTATTTGCGAACATCTGCCACTGAACATGAACTCCCGATATCACTTCTCGAATCAGAGACTCAGACTTGAATCTGCTGCACCTAAATGTACTGCACCGCTGCCTGATCTGCATCCCACCAGATTCGGCGGGACAGATTTCCCGTCACCACGGGTTTCAGTCGAGTACCACGGTCCGGAAACGGAATCAGAATCACTGCAATGTCGGGAATCCGGCGACAACAATCAACCGCCTTTTCCACTCCCAGCACAAAAAATGCGGTGGAAAGTGCGTCAGCGAGGGCTGCAGAATCGGCCAGAACGGTCGCCGACAGCATGCCCTCCGCCGGCCAGCCCGTCCCCGGATCCAGCAGATGCCCGTATCGTCGACCCGCATGGCGGAAGAACTGGATGTTCGATCCGCTGGTGCCCATCGCCAGATCTTTCAGCAGAATTGTCGCAATCCGCTTTTCCGTGAACAAAGGATTTCCCAGCCCAACCGGCCAGCCCCCCGTGCCGTTATGCTCGCCCGCCGCCAGCAGACTGCTGTGCCCGCTGGAAAGCAGAAAATTGCCGATCGGACTGACGTGGCTCCGCAGCCAGCTGCCAGCCTCGTCCAGCGCCCAGCCCTTCCCTGCCGCACCGGGGTCCAGTTGCAGACCGTTGACAGCAAAACCAACTTCCGACTTTTCCTCGTGGATTTGCAGGTGCCCCTGGCCGCAGCGTGCCAGCGCCGCCGTGACCTCCGCCTGATCCGGAATCTGCCCCTGCTTTCGACAGCGTTTCCAAAGCTGTGACAAGGCCCCGCCCGCGACATCAAAAGCCCCGCCTGTCAGCTGCCCGCAATACTGGCAAAACTTCAGAAAATTCAGAAGTTCTGCAGACACTGAGACCGGACCTGGCCAGCCGTTCAGATTCAGCTGGCTAAGCTGGCTGTCACTGCGATAATGGCTCATCCACGCTTCGACCGCCGCCGCCCGCTCCAGTGCCTCGCCCGCCAATTCCACCTGCTCGGGCCCGGGATTCAGCACTACCGTAAAGTCACAGCCCATCAGGCGAGCTGTCAGACGCACTGTCTGGCCTGCCGCCGGAGCCGGACCAGTCGGTTCCGGGACGCGCACAGCCTGAGGTCCGCCGGTTGCAGCGGACGCAGACGATGCAGCTGAGTCTGCGGGACGGGCACGGAATGCCGCCAGCAGGTCACGTCGCGATGGGCTGGCAGGGTCGGTAGACATAAAACCAGAATGCAGGAATTTTCTGCGGGATCAGCGGCACTGGCCCGATTTGCGCGGGACAGGCCGTTTTTTTCAGGTATTCTTCAAATATCATGTATTACACTGTCGTATCTGGGGCGGGGGTTGTCCAGTCCCCGATGTGATTTTCGGCAAGTCCAGGTTCGCTGTTGCGGGGTCTGTGGTCCCTATGTCATTGAAAAGCTCCGGCAATCGCTCTGCTGCTCCTCGTGTCGCTACCGGCATGCCCTGGTGGGTTTGGGGAGGCATCGGGCTGTTTGGCGTCGCCATTGTCCTGTCGCTGATTTCATCCTCCGTGCCCAAAGATCCGCTGCAGCTGCTGGCGGATGCCAACAAAGCCGCTGAAAACGCCGACCTTAAGACTCTGCTGCAGTCTGTCGAAGATCTGCGGCAGTTTCCCGATCGGGAAGGCGAAGTACGATACCTCGAAGCCATCGTCAAGCTGGGCGAAAGTAAGCCACTCAAAGCCATTCCCCTGCTCAAACAGGCCCTGGAGACCCCCTCTGTCCGTTCTCGCGCCTGGCTGGCACTGGGCCGCGCTTACGGGACTGCTGGTCAGCTTCAGAACGCCACGGATGCCCTGAAGCAGGTCATCGACGATCCGGAAGTCGGCTCACTGGCCCGCTTCTCACTGGCCGGTATGATGAACTCAATTCAGGCCTACGACGAAGCTCTCGCACAGTTCACCGCTCTGGCCGAAAAAGACTTTGACCTTGAACAGACCCTGTACCAGCGCGGCGAAATCCACATTGATCGCGGTGAATATGAACAGGCCGTGACCGACATTCAAAAGTCCATCGATGTTAACCCCAATGAGCCGACCAACAGCCTGAAGGTTGTGGCGCTGCTGCGAACAATGACTCGGCTTGGGCGTTTCGCAGATACCGACAAGTACGCTGAACAGCTCGACAATCCGATCGCAGCCGGCTGTTTCAAAGCGGAAAAGCTAATGTCTGAGGGCAAGATCAAGGAAGCAACTGCCGCTCTTGACGCTGCTCGCCGTGACGCTCGCGAAAATCCCCAGCTTGTCTGCACCTGGGGCAAGGTCATGCTGGCATGGCAGGATCCGGAGAAAGCCAAACCGGCACTGGCTGAGGTCTACGTGGCCTGCCGCCGCGCCACTCGCAACACCGAAGGCATGAAGGTCCTGCAGGGAATCGCCGAACTGGTCGGAAATAAGGAACTGGCCGACCTCGCACGCCAGAACGTCGAACAACTGCAGGCCAAACGCCAGCAGATGCAGGAAGCCCTGAAAAGCATTGGTAGCGACGTCACCAGTTTTGAAAAACGGATGGACCTTGCAGACCTGGCAATCGACTGTGGTGAAATCGACCTGGCCGAACGAGTCTATCGTGGCCTTGCGATGTTCTTCCCGGACCAGGAAGCAGTGATTGCTCCCCGCCGCACTCGACTGGACGCGCCCCTGTCGCTGCTGGTTGATCTCGGGAATTCAGTCGACCTGCCGGCTCCGGCCCCGCCGCCGGACGCTGCTAGACCCGACCGTCCGCCACTGCCTCCCGCAGGTCGCGGTGCCGCTCCCGCTGAACCGGCCGAACCAGCAAAGGATCTGTGAAAGCCCCTGCCTCGTGGCTCGCAGTGGTCAGTTTTCGGTTTTCGGTTTTCGGTTTTCGGTCAGGCGAGCCGCGGACGGGAGTCTGCGGGTGTTGGAGCGGCGTTTTTTAAACCACGAATGGATGCGAATGAGCGCGGGTTGGGATTCGACTCGTACTCGGGCTTGATTTTTCCGCCTCTCCCTGTTGTTGTGGCTTCTGCGTAATGTCGCCGGCGATTTTTCGAGTACGAGTACGAAGATGGTGACGAGCAGGAATTGTGCTGCAGCTTTTTCTCAGATCGAGAGCTCCTGCCCGGGCGTGACTTTCCGCGTGATCTCCCAGTGCCTGGTACCCCAAGTGCCCTGCCTTTTGTTCTCGTTCCTCGCCGAGTTACTGCGTCTCTGTCAGGGAATCTGGACGTTGCAAAGGACTCTGTTTGTTTCTCACGGAGGTCGGAGACATGGAGCAGAGATTTGTCTGCGTGACCTGGCCATGCGAGTGGTTTTCTCGCTCACCTCCCAATCCCGTTCCTCTCTGTGTGTCTGAGTATCGGTGAGAGGAGCGACAACTCATCACAGATGTCAACGTTCACCGTTCTGCGTTTCCCTACGCGTCTTCGCGTGAGCCTCCACCAGTTTTCTCGTATTCGTACTCAGTCCGCCCTGGCGGACGGTACTCGTACTCGAAAACAGCCGCGGTACGACCGCTCACACCCGCGGACCCCCGTCCGCGGTTCAGCCACTGCCCCGTGATCATTGATCACTGGCCGCTGGCTGCTGCTGCGTCATGCAGTGCAGTGCCCCCAGTCCCCAGACAAGATCCAGACAGTCCACTCCGACGATCCGGCGTTCTGGATAACAGTCCTGCAGGATTTGCAGAGCCCGGTCGTCGGCGGGATCGCGGAAGGTTGGCACCAAAACTCCGCCGTTCACCACAATGTAGTTGCAGTAACAGGCGGGCAAACGCGATCCATCCTGAAACTTAGGAGCCGGCATGGGCAGTGGGATCGGCTGCAGCGGTTTTCCCGAGCTGCCGGTGGCCTTCGCCACAGCCTCGAAGTTCTGCCGCAGTTCAGCAGCCTCAGAAGCGTCAGCGGAATATGGCGCCGCCACAAGCACTCGTTGCGCATCCACAAATCGTGCCGACTGATCGATGTGGCCGTCCGTGTCGTCACCCTCCACCCCGCCGCCCGGCAGCCAGATCACTCGCTCAGCCTGAAGCCAGACCTCGAGCACCTCGGTCATGATTTCGCGAGTCATACCGGGGTTGCGGTTGGGGTTCAGCAGACACGACTCGGTCGTCATCACCGTGCCCTGCCCGTCACCCTCAATCGCTCCCCCTTCCAGAATCAGACGCGGGCGAATCGAGCGGATGTCCAGCCGCTCGGCAATGCGGCTGGCAGTCAGCTGATCGTGATTCCATGGCGGGTACTTGCCGCCCCACGCGTTGTAGTCCCAGTCGATGATCACCTGCGAACCTGCTGCCGGTGAATCAGGACGACCGTTCAAAAAAATCGGGCCGTGGTCCCGGCACCACGAGTCATTGACAGGAATGTCGATCAGTTCGGCCGGAAAACGACTGCCCTGACGGCTGCAGGCGGCATCCAGCAGCGGGGTTGCCGCCGCTGCCACACCCGGACCGCCCGCCAGAATTCGCACAGGTTCAAACTGAGCCATGGCGGCAGCGAATTCGGCAAAAGCCGGCGGGATACGCTCAAAAATACCGGGCCACGTATTGGGGTTCACGGGCCAGGCAGTCCAGGTGGCGGCGTGTGGCTCCCATTCCGCAGGCCAGCGATAGTCGGCAAGTTTCACCATGATTGAAAGCTTTACAGGGCGGCGGAGTTCAACTGACGGAGGACGAACTGAGTCGCTGCCGCAGGTAGTTTGCGCGAGCCACGTTGCGGCGGTCCGCTTCCAGCTCTTCACCCTGCAGCTTCTGCAGGTGGGCGGGCTGGGTATGGATGAACAGTTCGTTGATCACGCCAATGTCGAGGTTCGACACCAGTCCCAGTCGCACGCCCATCCGCACAATTGACAGCAGATGCATGGTTTCTTCGGAACTGATGGTGCGAGCGCTGGTGAGAGTCCCGAAGGCGCGGGCGACCTGGTCGTGCAGTTTGCCGTGACCTTCACGCAGCAATGTCTCGCGGACCTTGCGTTCCCACGAAATCACCTGCAGCACGACTCGCTGCACATGCCCCAGCAGATCAGATTCCGACATGCCCAGCGTTACCTGGTTGGACAACTGATAGAAGTCTCCCAGAGCCTGACTGCCTTCGCCGTAGAGTCCGCGGACGGCCAGGCTGAGCTTTTGAGCGGTGTTGTTGACCTTCTGGATGTCGCGGTTCAGACGCAGGCCGGGCAGATGCAGCATGACGCTGATGCGAATGCCGGTGCCTGCGTTGGTCGGGCAGGCGGTCAGGTAACCGAACTGCGGATGGAAAGCGTAGGGAACCGATGCTTCAATCTGGTCGTCCAGGTGATCACATTCCTTCCAGCATTCTTCCAGTGCCAGTCCGCTGTGCAGCACCTGGATTCGCAGATGATCTTCCTCGTTGATCATCACGCTGTGTCGCTCGCCGTCGGCGATGACGACGGCACGAGGCCCTTCGCTGCGAGCCAGTTCGCGGCTGATCAGCTGCCGTTCCATCAGAAACTGGCAGTCGAGCGAACTGAGAGTTTCCACGTTGACGAAGCGGCGGGGAGGCTGGCCTGAACAATTGAGTGCTTCGTGGGTTAGCTGCACCAACTGGTGCCGGATGTCCGCGGATGCTCGCGAAATAAACGGGAAGCCGGCAATATTGCGAGCCAGCCGGACGCGGCTGGAAATGACGATATCCGATTCCGGGCCGTCTCCTCGCAGCCACTCCCCGCTGGTTGCGGCCAGCTTTGTCAGCCACGTTTCGTTATCGACAGAATGGGGATTGAGCACGGAAGATCCTTGCGGCGAGGACCGCTGTGATGGCTACAGGCCGGAGGCCAGTGCGAGGTGACGATACCAGGCCGATTTTAGTCGTGAGGTGGTCCAAGGTACAGTGTGGACAACCGGGGCGGAGGGGGGCAGTCAGTTGGAGGGTTCCGCCGGTTGTTTCAGGCGTGCTTCCAGTCCGGCGATTTCGTCTCGCAGGCGAGCTGCATGTTCGTAATTTTCCTGTTCGATAGCTTCTCGCTGTGAGGTGCGGAGCTGGACCAGCCGGGCCTGATCCTGGGTACCGATCAGCAGTCTGCGAGGCTGTTTGCCGACGTGTTTTACGTCTTCGTGGATATTTTCCAGCAGCGGCTGCAGTTCGGTGTGGAAGTGGGTGTAATCCTGGGGGCAGCCGAAGCGGCCATTTTCGCGAAATTCGGCGAACGAAATTCCGCAGTGCGGGCAGGGCGGGATATTGGAGGGGGTAGATTCGGCTTCTGAGTGCGTTTCGACGGCCTCGGCTGCCACCGCCAGGGCTGCTTCAGCGGTGGCGTTTTTTTCCAGATATTCGCGAGCACAGGATTCGCACAGGTGCACGGCGGTTCCTTGTCCATCCCGGACTTCCGTCACGTGGATGGTGGCAGTTTTTGTGCAGCGTCGGCATTTTTTCATGTGAGCGATTTCCGAGGAATAGCGGGGACCACTGTGCTGGTATCCTGGCGAGGGTATTGTATTTCGGCAAGTTTCGAAACCCGTCATTTCCGGAACCCTGCAATCGCGTTCTTTCGCCCTCGGGAACGACCACACCGGCCTTGACACTCCTGCCCTGCCGCTCTAAATTCTTCAATGTCAGAGTTGCGACTACCGTCTTCGGGGGATTAGCTCAGTTGGGAGAGCGCTTGCATGGCATGCAAGAGGTCATCGGTTCAACTCCGTTATCCTCCACTTCTCTGACACTGAAACCCTGCGGCCAAACTGCCGCAGGGTTTTTTGTTGCGCGGCTGTCGGTCAGGCAAGCCCTGCCCCGGGTGATCGTCAGGGCGGCCTTCTCTCAGCCAGCACTCTTTGGGTGAGCCGGGCACGGAAGTGCCCGGGTGTCATGCCGTGCGTGTCCCTTTTATTTCTGATGGAGTCACGGAGCGAGCGGTCAGTGGTCAGTTTTCAGTGTGGCGAGCCGCAGGAGGGGATTCTGCGGGTGCTAGTGGTGGTGGGGTGGCATTTTTTGAACAACGAATTGACACGCATGTGGCGGGCTTGATTTTTGTTCGTCGTGCTAGTGCTCGTGCTCGATTTTTTCCGCCCTCGCCAGTTGTTGTGACTTCCGCGTGATTTTGCCGACGATTTTTCGAGTACGAGTACGAAGCTGGTGTCGATCAGGACTTGTGCTGCCGCTTTTCGTCAGATTGAGAGTTCCTGCCCCGAGGCGATACCTGCGGCGTGACTTTGCAGAGCCTTGCACTCCGAGTACCCTGCCCCTTCGTTCTCGTTCCTCTACGTGGCTGTGCGTCCCTGTCAGAGAATCGGCAAGTCATCACAGACGTCAACCTCCGTCCTTTTTGCGTTTCTCTTCGCGGCTTCGCGTGAGGCACACAGTCCGCAAGGCAGCCTTGCGGCAACAGTCATGGGTGGGACTCACCCCTCACCCCCGTCCCCTCTCCCCTTGCCAGGGGCGAGGGGGGGCTGATGCGGTTTTTCACGGCACCAAAAGCGCACACTGCCCCGGCGCGGATGCCTCGGGCGCCTGAGTTGTGGTTTGGCTGTCTTACGAGACGCGAAGCGAGAAACGCCGGGGGACCGATGGCCCGGTTTTGACTAAACCAGAAGCTCCTCAAGCGGTCCTGCGTGCGAGCAGCCATTCTGCTTCAATACAAGATCCTCATTCCCAAAATACCGCACAGGGTTACCGTAGGCATTTAGCAGCGTGGTCCACCAGTCGCCGATCGTCCGACAGCCCGGATCACCGTATTTCGGGTAACGCAGATAACGACCCGGCAGTTTAAGTTTTCCGCCGCCACCGCCAATGATCAGATACGGCCACTCCATCCCCGTTCCATGGTGATTGTCACTGGAGTCCGACAGAAAAATGATCAGTGTGTTGTCCAGCATGTCCCCGTCACCCTCCGGAATCGCTCGCAGCTTCCCGGCCATGGTCGCCAGCAACTCGGCATGATGCCGCTGGATGATTTCACGGTATTCCGTCTGGGTTTTAGTGCCCTCGTTGTGCCCGATGCCGTGGTTGTGCTGGTCAATCCCCAGCTTCTTGTACGTCATATCGACGTTGTCGAGGCGAATCGTCACAACATTGGTCAGGCCCGCAATCAGTGCCGCTGTGGCAAGGTCAAACTGCGCTTCCTGACGAACCTCCTCAACTGCAGATGTAAATTTATCAGAATACCCGGGCGCGCTGGCCGCGATCTGCGCCTTCATGCTGGATAACCTGCTGTGACGTACCTGCAGCTCCTCAAATGCATTGAGGTAGGCGTCCATCTTGACCCTTTCCGACGCGGGCACAGCCGTGGTCAACTTCCGAATATCATCCACCATGAAATCCAGAAGATTCCCGTGCAGTCTGAATCTCTTTTCGGCACCGCTGCCGGACGAGACGGCCGAGCCAAACAGCTGTTCAAAGGCAATGTCCGGCGAACCCTGAAACGGAAGTTCCTGCCCCGGCCCGACGGCGCTGATCCCGGGATACATGGTACCGCCATAGTCTGTGCTAAGCGCCTTGCCTCGGATCGCCAGTCCCAGATGACTAAAAGGGGCCGGGTTCAGTTTAGCCAGTTCTGCGTCCGCAGTTGCTCGAATCACAGCACCCGCGTCAAATTCGCCCCCGGTCATGTAGACACCCAGCATACCAAACCAGCTGGAGTGACCACCGCGACACATCTTCCCGGACAAACCCTGAACGATCGACACCTGATCCTTAAATGGCTCGAGAAGCCGCAGAGAAGACGGCAAATCGACGTTCTTCAGATCGTGACTAAATAGTCCACTGGCCGAATCTTTGCCTTTCATTTCTTCGGGCGTGATGCCGTCCGGGATGATGCCGCTTGACTTGACGACAAACACAAAGCGATTCGGAATCGCCGCCGAATTGCCCGCCGCCTGCAATTCCACCTGCCGCAGAAAAGGCGCCAGAAGAAAGGATCCCGCCCCCAGTGAAAGATTCTTTAACGCATTTCGTCGTGTTGTGTTCATATCGCTACCTCGACGCGGGTTCCAGTGTTTTGCGGTAAAGAAATGAATCGGATGAGAGCACAGAAATCAGCAGGGCGTTAAAGCTGCCGCCACTTTCCTCGTAAGCCCGATCAGCAGAAATGAGTGTTTTTGAATCGGCCAGCGTTTCGTTGCGACCCATAAAGTAGCGGAACACATGCCGGATCATCACCTGACGAACTTTATCGGATTCCGCCAGTTTCTGTATGAGTTCCAGTGCGTTGTGGAATTCACCATCCAGCTGTCTGTCACCACTGTCAGTCAGTTCGCCGCTGGCATCGACCGGCCGGGTATCTCCCTTGCCCAGAATCTCATCCCTGCGATATCGACCGAAGTCATCCCACGCTTCAAAGGCATACCCCAGCGGATTCATCTTCCTGTGACAGCGCCAGCATTCCGTGTGCTCGGTTTTCCGCAGTCTTTCTCTGAGCGTCTTCGTGTGGTCGTCAGGAATGGAAGCATCCACTGTGATGGGAATGTCGGGTATGACGCCGCCCAGCAGTCGTTCTTGTACCCACTTGCCACGTCGAATGGGGTCCGTGCGATCATTCAGTGAGTGTGCAATCAGCCAGGCCGGATGCGTCAGCATGCCGGCACGATTCGGTCGCCGGTAAGGCTGCGGCAACAGAAAATCCTGCTCGTCGTCCCGCAGGTCATACACCATCGGGTATTTTGCGTACAGGGCCTGCATGCGATGCAGAAGAATGTCTTCGTCTTTGGTGTTCATCCAGCTGTATTGCTCCTGCACGATCTGTCTGATCGCAGCCAGACTGCCGTCGAAGCCAGTGTTGAAGTTGTGCAGGTTGTACTTCCGATTCAGTTCGTGCCATCCTTTGAGGTTGAGTCGGCGCAGCAGCTCCTGCTGCTTTGCTTCCGGATATTCTCCGGCATCCAGCTGCTGCTGATTTTGCTTGTAAAAATCGTAGACGGTGTTCCGAAATGTGGCTCGATTAATAATGTAGTACTCGTTCGACGTCAGCAATTGCCGGAAGACATCCCGATCTTTCTCGAGGATATTCATGACGAAAAAATCAGCGTCTTTCTCGTACATGGCCGGATAGTTTTCGCCGTAGTAAGCGAATCCCCCCGAGCGATCTTCGTCCTTAAAGACCTTGTGTGCCTGCGAGTAACCAAAGAACTGTTGAAAGAACCGCAGGATTCGTGGTTTGTCAATTGCATCATCGCGCAGGATGCGGGCAACTTGTATTTGCGCCTGTTCGCTGCTGCTGAGCTGCCCGGCTTTCGCGGCCTGCATCAGCTGCGGATCGGGGCGGCGATCTGTCAGCGCAAAAGCGATGGCAAATGCCATTTCAGTTCCGGACAACATCCGGCGTCCATGTGCATCTGTCGAGCCCAGGCCAATTTCGATTCTGTAAACGGATTCATGGTGCAGCATCACCGCCATCAGCACAAGCCGCACGGCTTCGGCATTGCCACCTTCGCCGGCTGTCTTGCGAAAGAGTGCCAGGTAGTTGCTGATCTCTTCTTTCAGGGGCTCGCGGCAGACAATCTTCCGGAAATGATCGCTGATGGCCGAAGCAAGAACGTCATCTGCGGGACTTGTTTCGGATGCGGCGATCGGAGAATTTCTGATGAGCCCATCGGCGGCCAGTGCGGCATTGCTGATCAGTACACTGACGACCGCGGAATCTGCAAACAGCAGACTGGCGTAGTCTTTGATGCCAGCCTTGTCTTCCAGTGGAAAAGGCTGCCTAAAATCCCTGGCTCCCGGCCCGTAGCTGGACTTTACATTTTCGAAAACCTCAGGACTGGTTCGCCACAGACGTGCCGGTGAGTAAGGCTCAGTTGAGATTTCTCCGCTGAAGAGCTTTTCATGATTCACGTAATTGCCAAAACCCGGGCTTTCCAGTTTGGTGTAGAGATCCGTTTCATTTCCGGATTTCTTCAATTCTGAATTGATCCAGTGCATCACGGCGTTTCGTTCGTGACGTGTCGGCTGTTCACTGTCAGCGGGAGGCATCTCTTCCAGGTGCAGTTGCCGCAGCACTGAATTCCAAAGCTCGAGATCACGGCCGGTCGCCAGATCGAAGCTGATGTCGGACAAAACGACACCGGACTGATTGTTGCCCGTGCCGTGACAGTCGGCACAGTACTTTGTCAGGAACGGGGCGACAGTACCGTCGAAGGCCTGTTTATCCGGGACAACAGGGCTGGCCGCATTTACCTGCTGAGCAAACAGCAGGTTCGGGGAACAGAAAACGGCGGCGATCAGGCTTATCGCTGCAGGTGAGGCGGAGGTGTTCATGATCGTGGTCAGCAAGGCAGCCTGCGGCGTGATCGGGATCGCCCGTTTGGAAACGGGCGAGGTGGGACGATAGCAGACCGGGGTTGGTTTGTCATCAGTGATCTGGGCTGGGGGCCACTGATGGGGGCGGTTTTTAGCCACGGATGAGGGTTGTTTTATGAAGCCTGAGATGAGGACAGCTTTTTTGGCCACGGATGAACACGGATTTTCACGGATGATTGCACAGGGGGGGGGATTGGGAGGGGGTCAGTGGTCAGTGGTCAGTGGTCGGTTTTCGGTTTTCGGTTGGGCGGGTTGCGGTTGGGCTTCGACTCGTGCTCGTGCTCGATTTGTTGCGGCCTCGTCTGGTTTTGTGAACTTCGCGTGGTATTGCCGTCGGTTTGTCGATTACGAGGCCGAGGCTGGTGGCTGGAAAGACGCCGAAGAGAAAAGTCCGATTGTGCCGTAAAACGGCACAATCGAAGCGGGAAAATGGCATGTTTTTGAGGGCGGGTCTCGGGCTCGAAAGCCCGAGCTACATTTTTTGTGTTGTTGCGGGATAATCGGTGTGCAACAACCGTGAGTTTTGCAAGGGGAGGGTGCTCGTGCTGGAACGCCCGAGTTGCGGTTGGTTTGTGTGTTGTTACCTGAACAGGGTTGGGTGCAGTTGCTGGTGATGATGTTGTCGGCTGAATTCAGGGGTCTGCTGATTCGGTTTTTGCGGAGTATTTTGCAATGCGTCGAGGCTTGATTTTGGTTTTGCTGCAGGTGGCTGTGCTAAGTGTGCCGTTGGCATTCAGTCTGCAGGCGGAAGACGGGGCGAGAACGACTGTTCGATCCGCCGCAGACAGTGGCTGCAATATTCTGTTTGCCATCGCGGATGACTGGGGCCAGCATGCCGGTGCCTATGGGACCGGCTGGGTGCGGACTCCGGCCTTCGATCGCGTCGCCGCAGAGGGCGTACTATTCCGGCATGCGTTTACTCCCATGGCCAAATGTGCTCCTTCACGAGCGATTGTGCTGACGGGCCGCAGTTTCTGGCAGCTTGAACAGGCCGGCAATCACCTGGCGTATTTCCCGGCAAAATTCACGGTGTGGCCGGAAGTGCTGACGCGGGCCGGCTGGCACATGGGATTTACCGGCAAAGGCTGGGGGCCAGGAATTGCCGTTGATGCCGCAGACAAGCCGCGACAACTGACAGGAAAAGCCTGGCAAAAACACAAGCTGCAGCCACCAACGTCGCACATCGCAGCAAATGACTATGCGGCAAATTTTCGTGATTTCCTCGATGCAGCCCCCGCAGATACTCCGTGGTGCTTCTGGTATGGCTGTCTGGAACCGCACCGTGCCTATGAGTATGGTTCGGGGCAGCGACAGACCGGCCGGAAGTCCACGGACATCGACCGCGTGCCACAGTACTGGCCTGATGATCAGACAGTGCGAGTGGACATGCTGGATTATGCACTGGAGGTGGAGCATGCGGATCAGCAGCTGGGGCTGATGCTGCGGGAGCTGGAGGCACGCGGCCTGCTGGAGAATACTCTGGTCATCGTCACCAGCGATCACGGTATGCCGTTTCCTCGGGCGAAGGGTTACGCTTACGACGCATCCTGTCGTGTGCCGCTGGCGGTTCGCTGCCCGGGTGTCAGGGCTGAGCAAAGGGGACGGGTGATTGATGATTTTGTGAGTTTTCCGGACCTCGCTCCAACGCTGCTGGACTATGCCGGAATTCCCGCGGAGGAATCCGGCATGGCTGAAATGTACGGGCGATCCTGGCGACCGATCCTGGAAAGTACGATCAATGGTCAGGTACAACGGGAACGCACTGAGGTGATTGTGGGCAAGGAGCGGACAGACGTGGGCCGACCGGGGGATGTGGGCTATCCGATTCGCGGCCTGCGAACAGCCAGCTATCTGTATCTGTGCAATTACGAGCCGAGTCGCTGGCCGGCGGGGAACCCGGAAACCGGCTATCTGGATACCGACGGCAGTCCGACCAAGTCGCTGATTCTTGAGCGTGGCCGAGCGGATCGCAGTGACCTCAGCTGGCAGTTGAATTTTGGGCTGCGACCGGCGGAGGAGTTGTATGATCTGGAGCGTGATCCGGACTGTGTGCATAATCTGGCGGCGCAGCAGCAGTCTGTGGCAGCTGCGTTGAGACAGCGGCTGGAAGCGGAATTGCGGCGCAGCGGAGATCCGCGGATGCATGGCGACGGGGCAGTGTTTGATCGTTACCCGGTGACCAATGGTGCAGGATTTTATGAAGCGTTGAAGGCCGGTCGTCGTCCCGCTGCCGGCTGGGTTGAGGCCACGGATTTTGAAACGGGACCGGTGGGGAAGGGAGAATGAGAGGGCGGTTGTCAGTTGTCAGTTGTTGGGGGGACCCGCGGACGGTAGTCCGCGGGCGTGAGCGGTGGTGTTGCGACTGTTTTCGAGTACGAGTACCGTCCGCCGGGGCGGACTGAGCACGAGTACGAGGAGGGTGGCGGAGGCTCACGCGAAGCCGCGAAGTGAAACGCAGCAAGGCAGTTGTCAGTTGTCAGTTGGGCGGGAAATGAACGGGGGGACACGAATGAAGGCAGGGGGGAGATTCCACTCGTGCTCGTGCTTGTACTCGATTTTTCGTACGTGCACTGGTCTTATCCGGCATGCGTTGTGTCGCCGACGTTTTTTTTGAGCACGCGTATGAGGCGCGGAGTTCAATTGCCGAGCAGAAACTTTTCGATGGAGTTGAGGCCCTGGACGAGGGATTCCATTGAGGCTGCGAAGCTGAGTCGCACGTAGCCGGGGGTACCGAAGGCATCACCGCCGACGAGGGCCACATGTGCTCGGTCCAGCAGGGCAGTACAGAAATCCGTGGCATTGCTGACGGGTTCACCACCGCCGACCGGTCGTCCGAAGTAGCTGGAGACATTGAAGAATACATAGAAGGCTCCGCCCGGTTCGGCAAAGCTGAGTCCTGGAATGGCTTTTAGTCGGGCACAGACGTAGTCACGACGCTTTAAGAATTCCTGACACATCTCAGCTACACATTCCTGGGGGCCGTTGAGTGCTGCGAGTGCTGCGTACTGCGAGACGCTGCAGGGATTGGAAGTTTGCTGGCTTTGCAGTTTGTTGATGGCAGCGCTGACGTTTTCGGGTGCCAGTGTCCAGCCAATACGCCAGCCGGTCATGGCGTAGGCTTTGCTGACGCCGTTGACAATGATGGTGCGTTTTTTGACTTCTTCACCGAGTGCCGCGAAAGAGCGGAAAGTGTGGCCCGGGTAAATCAGTTTGTCATAGATTTCGTCCGACAGCACGATGATGTCTTTTTCAACAGCAACTTCGCCCAGTGCCTGAAGTGCCGGCACGGGGTAGACGCCACCGGTTGGATTGCTGGGACTGTTCAGCATCAGCAGGCGGGTTTTGGACGTAATGGCTGCTCGAAATTGGTCGGCGGACAGACAGAATCCGTCCTGTTCGCGAGTTTCCACGAGGACCGGCTTTGCGCCGACAAGTTCGACCAGTGCCGAGTAGCTGACCCAGTAGGGCGTGGGAATGATGACTTCATCGCCCGGTTCGCAGCAGGCAACCAGCACATTGTGCAGGCAGTGTTTGGCACCGTTGGAAACGGTGACCTCGGAGGGTTTCCAGGCGACACCGTGATCGCGGAGAAAGGCATCGCAGATGGCTTTTTTGAGTTCCGGGACGCCGGTGGCGGCTGTGTAGCGGGTATAGCCGGCGTCCATAGCCTGCTGGGCCGCCTGACGGATGTGAGCCGGGGTGATGAAGTCCGGTTCACCGACCGTGAATTCGAGGACGTTGATGCCTTTGGAGCGAAGTTCGCGGGCGCGAGCGGCGGCGGCCAAGGTTTCGGAGGGCTTCAACTGGTTGACAAGTGCAGAAGTGTGCATGGCTGGCGAAGGTACTGCTGACAGGCGGCCACAGAATTTGATTGGTAATCTGCCGTTTGGCGAGCCCTGACAGCGGCGTCAGAACACGTCTCAGAATGCCCGCCGCAACTTGCACTCACGTCGCCTTATGTGCGGTACAGTTGGTAGGGCTTTGCGAATTCTAGCAATTTGTGGCCGCCAGTCCGAAGCAACAGGCGTCGGCTGGATCGTTTTTCCGCTGAATGGCAGTGGGCAGGCGAGCCTACGACGGGGGGCGGCGGACGGCCCTTTCCGCAGCCAGGGCTTTCCAGCCCGAGATCTGTTCTCTGCGTTCGCAGCTTCGAGGGACCGCCATACTCAGGCGTGCGCTTTGCCGGCAGTTTAGGTCTCACGCAACTCCGCGAAGCAGACGCCTAAATGCAACGGTCAGTGACCATGCGAGCGACTGACGGGAGTCCGCGGGCGATGGTGCGTGTCTGGACGGCGGTTTTTTTTCAACCATGAAGTGAGCCGATTGACCGAAGCAGTTGACGTTCGAGTGATCCGTCGCTGTTCCTGCTCGTTTTTTGCAGCCTTGTCCGGTGCCGTGAGTTCCGCATGCTGTCGCCGGGGGCGGCTGGTGATTATTCTTCGTCGGCAAGGTTGAAATAAACCCAGCGGAATGGCATCGTTAGCAGTTTCAGCAGACCAATTGGACGGTAATGTGCGATGAAACAGTGCTGGCAGTACATCTGCCGGAATCCAAACATCCAGAACACATAATCCACCGGTCTCATTTTCATCGGCGTCAGAACCTTCACGCAGAAGTGGCAGCGATAATTCTTAGCACGCCTCCAGGCTGAGGGAACTGTTGATTTTGTACCGTCCGATTCGTTAGACAACGTTCGGGAGGAAGATTTACGCGTCATATTTGAGTGTCTGCCTGAAGCGAGTGACTCGGCCAATCGCAAACTCTACAGGGAATTTAATGTGGCAAGAGAGAATTGCTGCGATTCCACTAATGGGAGAAAATCCGATGTCTGAGACACAGTGTTATTCTGCGCTACCGCAAGGATGAATGCCTGTGCCTGAGTCAGCGTTTTCGTCGCTTTTCGAGACAGTTTATTCTGAGTTGTTGATTCTGATGTCGTCTGGTTCATCGCGATCTTTGGTTCCGCCGGCGTTCCCAAAACAGTCCTGTTTACAAGTAACTCGCTTTCAACCGCGTGCTGTCGTGAGGAAACTACGCAGTGCGGTCGGGTGGCCGGCGGTTGCCTCGGAAAGTTATGGGTTGTGGTAACTTTACCGGATCCGCCACTGAATTGAGACTAGCGGTTTGGCTTCGGAGTTGGGGATTGCGGGTCGTTTTTGCTGTGCGAACACGTTTTTTTCCTAAACTCCGGAAAATATTTTTGTATCAGCAGCCGAGGGGGTTGGGAAATGCGGATTTTTCATTGGTGTGCCTCGCTGGCACTTGTGGTAACGGGACTGGCTGCTCCTCGTGTACAGGGGCAGGAGTTTAAGCCCTCGCGGGTCCTGATGTTGACTCAAAGTGTGGGGTTCATGCATGGCAGTGTTCAGCGGAAGACTGCTGACAATCTGGCGGTGGCTGAGGTGGCGATGATCCATCTGGGCCAGAAGACGGGACTGTTCACGGTCCACTGCACTCAGGATGCAGCGGCTGATTTCACCAAAGCGAATCTGCAAAACTATGACATTGTGATGTTCTACACAACGGGTGCTCTGCCGATTGCTGAGGCGGATCGCGACTATTTTTTCGGTGAGTGGCTGAAGTCGAAGGGGCACGGTTTTCTCGGTTTTCACTCGGCAGCAGACACGTGGGGCGATTACCAGCCCTACTGGGACATGGTGGGCGGCACATTTAACGGTCACCCCTGGAATGCCGGCAACGAAGTGACGATTTCCGTCCATGAGCCGAAAAACCCGCTGATGCAGCCGTTTGGTGAAGAGTTCGTGATTCGAGACGAGATTTACCAGTACAAGAACTGGCAGCCTGAGAAGGTGCGGGTGCTGATGAGTTTGAACATGGCGAAGTGTCGTCCGTCGATGCCTTACCACGTACCGGTGGCGTGGATCAAGGCATATGGTGCTGGTCGAGTTTACTTCAACAATTTGGGTCACAACGAAACATCGTGGGCGAATGAGCGTTACCTGAAGTCGATTACCGCGGCGGTTCGCTGGATGCGTGGCGAAATTCCACTCGATGCGACTCCGAATCCAGCCTTGTCTGCTGCGGAGGAGCAAATCGCGAAGGCCGCTGCTGCGACCGCTGGCAAGTCAAACTAATCGCCGGGGGCAAGAATCCGATTGTGCCGTGAGACGGCAAAATCGGAATGTTTGAGCCACGAATGGGCACTATTGCGCGATCACAGAGGCGAGCCGCGGACGGGAGTCCGCGGGTGCGAGTGCTGGGCGCCGGGGATTACTATCGAACCGTTAATGAACACACATGGTGGTGGGGTTGGCATTCGACTCGTTCGCCGCGCTCGTGCTTGATTTTCTGCGACTTGTTTTAGTGTTGTGAGTGCCGCGTGGTGTCGCCGGCGGTTTTCGAGTACGGGGCTTGTCGCGAACGGGACCTGTTCCGCCGCATATCGGCAGATTATGGCTCCCGCAGACGTTGAACAACTTTCCGAGTGAACTCGCAGCGTCCTGCCCTTCGTTGTCGTTCCTTTACGTGTCTCTGCGTGTCTGTGAGAGAACCTTCCCGCCGCCGGGGACTCTGTTTGTTTCTCACGGGACATGGAGATACAGAGTTTAGGCCGTTAGCAGAGCGCAGTGAGGTGAGCCGCCGACGGGAGTCCGCGGGTGTGCGTATCCTGTGGGTTGCCTGTTTGTCTCACGCGAAGCCGCGGAGGTAAAGGCAAGAGTTCATTTTTCACTTGTCAGGCGAGCCGTGGAGGGCAGCCCGCGGGTAGGCTGTGTGCTGCCGGTGGCATTCATGCGGTAGACCCGGGGCGTCGTGACCGGCTTGCCTGAACGGCAATTTTTTGTGTCGGGCGTCAAACTGGTTCTGGCTCGACATTTGGCCAGTTGCGGCGGATTTTGCCGCAACTGGCTGTCTGATCTGTCGTGTGGGGTGGCGTGGTCTGCCGGGTTGCCGTAATTGCTGTCGTTTTCTGCTGTTTTGGCTGCCGGTGGTTTTGTTAAAAGCAGCGGAACGGGCAGCGTGGTTTATGCTGAGTCTTGCTGCTGCGGGGGCTGGCTTTTTAAAGTGCGGCTTGTGGTGGACTGACCGGCGGGCCGGTTTGCCGTTTCTGACTGGTTGATCTACCTGTACGCAGTCACTGACTTTCAGCATGGCCCCCTGCCTGCGACAGCTTTGGCGGATCATCGGTTGCCACCGCAAGGTGCGCGGTGTGCCGGTCGTGCGGATCAGTCGCTGTGCCGTGTTCCTGCTGCTGCTGTTGAATCTGGTAGTGGCGTTGTGGCTGAGTGACGTTGTTGTGGCGCAGGAAGAGTTGATTCCGGCATCGCCGCCTATTGGGGCCGCCGAGTTCCCTGCGCCGGCTCAGGTGGCTCCGCAACCAACGCCCGATATTTTACAGATGCCGTTCGAGCCTCAGACTCCGGCCGATATTTTTGCTGAGCCGTTGCCGCGTGTGGAAACCGCAGCACCACCCCAGGATCTGCCGCGGGGCTATACGGGTGCGACGGGGATTCGTCCCAGTGAAAGTCAGCAGACACTGGATTTTGTGCCTGTGGAGGATCGCTGGCGGATTGGATTTCCTGATAAGGACAGGTATCAGGATGGAAATCCGCCGGGTGATGATCGGTTTGGGGAACTGGGGCGATGGTGGGATCCGTACAATCAAAACGTATTGAAGGGTGATTATCCGATTATCGGTCAGCACACGTTTCTGAATATTGCAGCGACGAATTTCATGCTGCATGAGTTCCGAAAGAATTCGACCGGAACATCGCCGTTTGAAAGCACCGTCGGACCGGGTCAGCAGGATTTTTTTGGCGATCCGGATCAGTACTTTTTCATCAACAACCTGAAGCTGCAGTTTAATTTGTTTCATGGGGACGCTGGTTTCCGTCCGTTTGACTGGCAGATTCGGCTGGCTCCGGTGTTCAACCTGAATTATCTGGATGTGGAAGAACTGGCCGTGGTGACTCCGAATGTCCGCAGCGGTACAACGAGATCGCGCGGGTATGCGGCGATGGAGGAGTGGTTTGTGGAGGCACGGCTGGCTGATCTGAGTCCCAGTTATGACTTTGTATCTGTCCGTGGCGGATCGCAGCCTTTTGTGAGTGATTTTAGGGGCTTTGTGTTTGCTGACACGAATCGGGCGGTGCGACTGTTTGGCACTCGATTGTCGAATCGCGATCAGTTCAATGTGATCTGGTTTGACCAGACGGAGAAAGACACCAACAGTTCTTTGAATACCTTTGAGGATCGCCACCAGAACACGCTGATCGCAAATTATTTCCGGCAGGATTTTATCTTCCCGGGCTATACAGCCATGGTCAGTCTGCACCACAACAATGATCAGCCCAGTGTGGAGTATGATCGGAACAACGTGCTGGTGCGACCGGACCCGGCCGGTGTGTTCAGGCATCATGAGGTGGATGCGTGGTATCTGGGTTTTGCCGGGGACGGCCATATTGGTCGCGTCAACGTCAGCCATGCGTATTACCATGTGACCGGAACAGACAGTTTGAACCCGATTCAGGGTGAACGATCGCAAATCAGTGCCGATATGGCAGCTCTGGAGCTTTCAATTGACCGTGACTGGATTCGTTTTCGCACATCTGGATTTTGGTCATCGGGGGATGACGACCCGAACGACGGCCAGGCAAACGGTTTTGACTCGGTGCTGGACAATCCGAATTTTGCAGGTGGTCAGTTTAGTTTTTGGCAGCGGCAGCAGATCCGTCTGTTTGGTGTGAATCTGAAGCAGCGTGAGAGTCTGGTGCCGAACCTGCGGTCCAGTAAGTTTCAGGGTCAGAGCAATTTCGTGAATCCGGGTCTGCGACTGCTGAATGGGGGTATGGACTTCGAGATTACTCCGAAACTGCGAGCCATCTCGAACGTAAACTTTCTGTGGTTTGATCAGACGGCGATTCTGGAGCGATTCGCTTACCAGAACGGGATTGCTCGCAGCATCGGTACGGATCTCAGTCTGGGTCTGGAGTATCGTCCGTTGCTGAGTGACAACGTGCTGATCGCGGGCGGTGTTTCGGCACTGCTTCCGGGGCGTGGGTTTGACGATCTGTATGGGGTCACTGATCCGCTGGCGGCGTCGTCCGGCGCAACTGGCCGGGCCGAGAATCTCTACGGTATGTTTATGGATTTGGTGCTGACGTGGTAATTACAATGACTCGAGCACTGACGTTGGTCCTGATTAACCTGGTTCTGCTGAGCGGCGGTGTTTTCTGGCTGCGTGAAGTGCGGCAGGACGAGTGGCATCTTGCCGCTGTTGAGCAGCCGGACGATCGTCGGGTGGCAGACCGCACGACGGGACGGGCAAAGCTGGATGCTGAAGAGTCAACGGATGGACCGCCTGTGCGGCCGGTCAGACTGTCGTCGGTATCCCGCCCTGTTCCCTCTCCTGCGGCTCCGCGGTTGATGCAGTCGAACAGTCTGGCCGGTCGTACTACGGAGCAGGTGGCGGCGCTGAGTTCCGGCTGCATCACCTGTCACAAGGATGCGCATGATCCGCATTACAGCAGTGCTGTTCAGCTGGGCTGCGTTGACTGTCATGGTGGCAATGCAGCGGCTAGGACAAAAGACGCAGCCCACGTGCATTCGCATTTTCCTGATGTGTTTCGGACATCTGCCAATCCGGTGCGTTCATATACAGTGTTGAATCACGAGGATCCGGAGTTCATTCGTTTTGTGAATCCGGGGGATCTGCGGGTGGCGCACCAGAGCTGTGGAACAGCGGGTTGTCACGGCACTGAGACGCTGCAGGTTAAAAAGAGCATGATGACTCATGGCTGCATGCTTTGGGGGGCGGCGCTGTACAACAACGGAGCGGTCCCGGACAAATGGTCACGGTATGGTGAAAGCTACAGTACGCATGGTGTTCCGCAGAGACTGCAGACAGTGCCTGCGCCGACGGCCGAGGAGACAGCTCGCAAGGGTGTTCTGCCGTACCTCGAACCATTGCCGCGTTTCGAGATCACTCAGCCGGGAAACATTCTGCGGATTTTTGAGCGTGGCGGCCGTTTTGTGACGGATGTTGGGATACCGGAACGTCTGGAGGAATCCGGGCGTCCTCGTACACGGCTGAGTAATCGTGGGCTGGGCACGGGGACGCGCACTGATCCGGTGTTCATCGGCCTGCAGAAGACTCGCCTGCTGGATCCTACTCTGAATTTCCTTGGCACGAACGATCATCCGGGGGATTTTCGATCGAGCGGTTGCACGGCCTGTCATATTGTTTATGCCAACGACCGGTCGCCGGTGCATTCCGGCCCGTTCGCGAAGTATGGCAATCGTGGTCGGGCGGCTGCAGTGCCGGATGAGTTTGTGGGGGCTCCGGATCCCACGATTCCAAAGAACGAACCTGGGCATCCGATTGCGCACCGGTTTACAACGGGAGTGCCGACAAGTCAGTGCATTGTCTGTCATATGCATCCTGGCACTACAGTGATGAACAGTTACCTTGGTTTCATGTGGTGGGACATGGAAACGGATGCGCGTTTCATGTATCCCCAGCGTGAGCGTGAACCGACGTCTGAGCAGTTCATGCAGTCGACGATGTCTGATCCTCATGAAGCTTCTGCGCGAGGAAACTGGTCTGACTCTGAGTTTCTGACGGAATCGAGCCGACTGAACAGTCAGCTTGAGTACACGCAATTTGCTGATTTTCATGGTCACGGCTGGATGTTCCAGGCGGTGTTTCGCAAGGACCGTCGGGGAATTCCTGTTGACGCGTTCGGCAGCCCGGTACCGGAACCGGATGCGAACCTGCGGCAGCGGTCGGTGCAGCGGGCTGAGCGGGCGAAGGAACTGCGCCGAGATATTGACTGGACGGGTCCCGAGGCTTTGGAGCGGGTGCGTCGGGCCGATGACGAGCTGCTGCGACAGCATGCCGGAGTGCCGGTACATTTGTTGGATATTCATCTGGAAAAGGGGATGCACTGCGTCGACTGTCACTTCGTGCAGGATATGCACGGCAATGGCAAGCTGTATGGTGAGGTTCGAGCTGCGATTGAGATCAGATGTGAAGATTGTCATGGCACGTCCAGCAGTCGGGCGGGGATTGTGGTTGATGGTCGGCGGGAGCTGCGGACAGGCGGTCCGGCGGCGGAGGAGAGTGAGGGGCAAACGGTGGGTCGCAGTCTTTCGGCCATGCGGACTCCTTTTGGTCGTCGCAGGTTTGAGGTGATTAATGATCGCGTAGTGCAGAATTCGATGGTTGAGCCGGGGGTGAGCTGGCCTGTAACGCAGGTGGCGGACACGCTGGATCCGGCGCAGCCCGAATACAACGCCGCTGCGGCGCTGGCCAAGACTGTGCGTTTTGATGACTCTGGACAGTTCCGCTGGGGGGATGTTCCGGCGGATGGCAGGTGCGGCCACAACACCGGCACGATGTCCTGTATTGCCTGTCACAGTTCGTGGAACCCTAGCTGCTATGGCTGTCACCTGCCTCAGAAGGCGGCACGCAAGACACCGTCGCTGCATAATGAGGGCGACATCACACGCAATCAGGTTTCCTACAACTTTCAGACATTGCGGGAAGACGTATTCATGCTGGCGAAAGATGGCAACGTGACGGGAAACCGGATTGGGCCATCGCGTTCATCCTGCGCGATTCATGTGACCTCGTATAATCTGAATCGGGAGGCTGTTTACACGCAGCAGCAGACAATTTCCGCAGACGGACTCAGCGGGATCGCCTTTTCGACCAATGTGCCGCACACGGTGCGAGGTAAGGGCGAAACAAAAAGCTGCACAGACTGTCATCTGTCTGACGGGGGGGACAACAACGCGGTGCTCGCGCAGCTACTGATGCAGGGAACGAATTACTTCAATTTCATTGGCAGAAACTGCTGGGTGGGTGCAGGCGATCACGGTTTGTTTGCTGTGCAGGTGACAGAGCGGGATGAGCCGCAGTCGGTGATTGGCAGCACGATGCATCGGGCTGTGTACCCGCAACGCTGGCAGCAGCATCGCGAGCATGGCAGCGTGCTGCAGCATGCGCATGAGCACCCCGGTGTGGATATTGGTGATCAGCTGTTGCGACCCGGGAAAAAAACTGAGATTCTGAGTTTGCAGGTACGCGGTGAGTATGCGTATGCAGCCTGCGGTGAGGGTGGTGTGCGAGTCTTTGATGTAGCGTTTATCGAGCACAAAGGATTTTCGGAGAGGATTGTCACTGCGCCGGTTTCTCCGGCTGGGCAAAAGTTTTATGTACCGTCAAAATTCGCCACTGATGTGGCTGCTCCGACGACTCTTGCCCCGGACCCGACTCGAGTACGTCAGCCAGAGAACGAGGACGCTGCAGTGCACCCGATGTATGCTTATCTGTATGCGACAGACCTGCATGATGGTCTGATCATGATTGGTGCCGGAACGCTGCTGGACGGGAACCCGCTGAATAACTTCCTGAAGAAGGATGTTGTGTTTAATCCGAACGGGCTGCTGCAGGGGGCGAAGTCGATCACGATTGTCGGCACCAGTGCGTGGATCTGCTGTCGGGCGGGGGTGGTGATTGTATCACTGGATGCCCCGACAAAACCACGTATTGTGCGGGTGCTGGGTCCAGAGCAGTTGCTGAATCCTCGTGCTGTGGAGGCTCAGTTTCGTTATGCGTTTGTGCTGGATGATCGTGGGCTGCAAGTGCTGGATATTACGCAGCCAGACAATCCGGTTTCGGTTGCTTCCCTGCCCGTGGCAGACGCTCGCAGCCTGTACGTGGCCCGCAGCTATGCGTATGTGGCAGCCGGGAAGAATGGTCTGGTGATTGTGGATGTCGAGAAGCCGGCTGAGCCGCGAGTTGATCAGGTCTATACGGCCGGCGGTGTGATCAATGATGCTCGAGATGTGAAACTGGGGATTACCTACACCAGTCAGTTTGCTTATGTGGCAGACGGGCATAATGGGCTGCAGGTGATTCAGCTGACATCGCCCGAGACTCTGGGCAATGCGGGTTTCAATGTCCGACCGCAGCCGATATTGGTTGCCAACTGGCCGGCTCCTGAGGACGGTGAGATTCTGTGTGTGGCGGAAGGAGTGGATCGGGATCGGGCGATTGATGAAGCGGGTAATCAGCTGGCTGTGTTTGGTCGCGTGGGTGCCAGGCCATTGAATTTGGCTGAGCAGCGGAAGCTGTACCTGAGGGCTGCGGCCAGTCCGTGGACGGTTGTGGATCCGCAGCGTGACTGGACGATTGATGACTCCGCTGAGCGGGAGCTGAAATTGCAGCAGCAGCTGCAGCAGTTTTATGGGCCGCGTGGAGCCGTGCGTCGTTGAGACGCGACAGGCTTTGTGGTGACGCGGTGCTTTTCAGTGGTGATGCCCGATCTGATTCGCTGTGGTTGTTTTTGCAGGCGACATAAATTATTGCGTTACGGCACGGGGATTGCTGATTCATTTTGGTATCGGGGAAAGTGCCTGCAGATATAGTTACCTGATGCCGCAGTGCTGCTCAAAAGCAACGTGAGCGAAACGAGTGATTCCCTTCGGCATGATTGCTGTGTCAGAACTGGTCTGCTGCCGACTTCCCTGCTTTTTGATCAGCGGTGAATTTGGAAACACTCAGCGAACTGGCAAAACAGCATGGCTGGTGACCTAATTTTGCATGTGGGAATGCCTCGCACAGGTACCTCAGCAATTCAGGAATCTCTGTATTACGCGCTGAATAACCCGGAGACGCCGTACTTCAGTTTTGATGAAACGAAAACATCAGCGACGCTGAATGCATTGTTTTTTCAGATCCGTCGGATGATCCGCGACTGCGACTGCTGGGCTGGTCACCAGAGAAATTTGCGGATTTGCAGCGTACGGCCGAATAAAAGCTGTGGCATGCACTGTCGGTCGCTACTTCTACGCACAGTTCGCTGTATCTGTCTGTAGGGCACTGCTGGGTGATGCAGCAGCCTGAGTTGCAGGCGATAAAACGATTTATTGACGCAGCCCAATTGCCGATTCGAGTGGTGGCGTATGTTCGGCCGCGGCATCACTGGCCGAAAAATATTTGAGGATTACATTTCCCGAAGTGGTCGCAATTTTTGTGTGGCACCGCCATGCATGGATATTTTGAATTATGCGGAAAGGATTCAGACACTGGAGCACATTTTTTTTGGGAAGGCGCGGGTGGAGTTGTTTCCTTTTGCGCCCCATCTGTTTCCAGACAAGCGAGTTGTGGTGCATGTCCGCCGAACTCGGCAACTGGATCTTCCTGCGGACGCGATTCGCCGGACACCGGCAAGTCTGAATTTGCCGACTTTTACGCTGCTTTACGCCTATCGTCAGCACATTCTTTAGCGACGCGGCTCAAAGTGAGCGTTTATGCAGAATAAACTGCTGCTGAAACACCTGTCGGCCTTGTCCGGACCCCAGTTACGGCTGCACCCCGAATTTGTGGCACCGATTCTGCATCCGCTGCAGGATCAACTGTCGGTGTTGTTTGATCGCACGGGGATGGACTTTCCGGAAACGTGGCACTGTCGCGATGATGAGTTGTGCGTTCAGAGCGAGCAGGATCTGTTTAATTTCTGTGATCAATCGCTGGACTGGCTGTGTCAGGTCAGTCGTTTGCCGCGGATTCGTCGTGGCTCAGCCGAACAGACTGCTCAGCAGGTAGCAGAGCGTTTTGAGAAGCTGCGAACGGCAATCCCGCTGTCTATAACAAATAATGGAATCTGGATGCGACGAAACGCTTTCTGCGACGGGTTGCTCTGAACATTTGAGTCAGTCTTTTTCGGACTACTGCGTCTGATCGGCTCGCGTACGCACTGTGCGGCGGTCCAGTTGCAGCAGCTTGGCTGCCTTTTCAAAGCTGGCAGTCTGGCGATAGGCGAAGCGGCAACAATGCTGCAGCACTTCATCTGCGGTCAGCGACAGATCGGACATACCGCGGAATACGGGCAGCAACTCTGCCGGCAGGCCGCCGTCCAACTGGCTGCGGTATTGACCAGCCGGTACGTAGCTGCCGCAGATCAGGATATTGCGCACACACTGTTCAAGTTCGCGGATGTTGCCTGGCCAGTGGTAATCGGGCGGCGGGTGTTGACTGATCCACGTCAGGACTTTGGCGGCCAGCGCATCCTGTTCCTCAGCACAGATGCGGCCAGCGATCTGTCTGACCAGATCCTGCAGTATGTCCGGGTTGTCAGATGTCTGGGCGGCCAGGGACGGTGTTTCGATGATATCTGCGCAAAGTCGGTAATACAGATCTTCGCGGAATCGCCCGTTTTTAATTTCTCGCCGCAGGGCTCGATTGGTTGCTGCGATGATCTTGCCTTCGAAGCTTCGAGTCTTTGTTGCGACCAGTCGCTGAAACGGTCGATTCTGCAGGACTCGCAGCAACTTCACCTGCGTGGCCGGATCCAGTTCACCAATTGCGTCCAGCAGGACGGTGCCCCACGCGCCGCAGGCTTCCAGCCAGCCTTCGCGAGCGACTGCTGCATCTGTGTAGGCCCCTTTGGCATGCCCGAATAGTTCGGACTCAACCAGCCCTGTGGAAAAGGCTGAGATATTGATGGCAAACCAGACATCTTCCGGCTGCACAGTGAAGCGGCGGCTTTCCGGATCAAAGGGGATGCGTCGCGACAGTCCGACGGCCTGAGCCACGAGGTCCTTGCCGCTGCCGCTGGGGCCGGTGATCAGGGTTGTTGAGTTTTGCGATGACTTTTGCAGCGAACGTCGATAGCGACGCATGTCGTGAGTAAAAATGGACTGCCAGATGCGGTTTTTTCATGTCCCGAGGCACGACATTTCAGGCGTTCGTCAAAGACTTCGTAGAACAGCACGTAGACTGTGAGTTCGTCGTTCAGTCGAACGGTTTCTGAATCACGGCGACGGCTTTCTGAAAGTTCACGACGCATGCGTTCTGCGTCTGGCGGGCACGCTCAAGGATCCGAATCAGATTGGGGCAACGTTGGGCCACCTGCGTCGGAGTCAGGCTCCAGTAAGTGTCCGGTTCAGGCTCAAAGGCAGACCCCAGAACCTGTTGTTCGCGTTGCAGGCGATCCGGCAGGAAAGGGTTGGCGTAGTTCAGGTCTGATACGGCCTCGGAGAGATGGAGGTCGGCCTCGGAAATTTGTCCCACTGCAAGTGCCCCTGCACCAACTGAAATTCATGCAATTATTCAGGCTGGGCCGGCTGCGGTCTGGCGATTGCCGCTGCCGCGACGGCTAGTTCATCGCAGCGTTCGTTTTCCGCATGTCCGGCGTGTCCCTTGACCAGTGTAAACCGCACTTCGTGTCTTGACAGCAACAAGTCCAGCTGCTGCCAGTGCTGCTCATTGGCAATGGGGACCCACTTGCGACCGTCTTTGCGTCGCCACCCGTTTCGCTTCCATCCGGGCAGCCATTCAGAGGAGCCTTTGGCGACATACGAGCTGTCAGTGACAACTTCTACTTTTGATTTGGCTTTGAGCTTACTGAGGCCCTCGATGACGGCCTGCAGTTCCATGCGATTGTTGGTGGTGAGGGATTCACCGCCACTGAATTCTGATTCCTTTCCGGACGCCGGATGCCGCAGGATGCAGCCCCAGCCACCCGGCCCAGGGTTACCACTACATGCACCGTCCGTGAACAACTGCACGAACGGAAGCGGAACCGTCCCCTGGGACACTGGCAGGCTTTCCCGATTAAAGGGTCAAAACAAACCGCAGACTTATTTTTCGCGATAGACAATTCGTCCGCGCTTCAGATCGTAGGGAGATACTTCAACGACGACCCGGTCACCCGGAACAATACGGATAAAGTGCTTTCGCATCTTACCGGCCACATGAGCCATCACCTGGTGCCCATTCTCAAGCTCGACGCGAAACTGAGTGTTCGCGAGGGCTTCAATCACGCTGCCTTCAACCTGAATCGCTTCTTCCTTCGACATTCCGTAAGCTTCTTTCGGCCATGGACAGAACTGTGGGACCCTGAATACTTGCGACGCCAACCTTGAATAGTGACGAAAATCATGGGGAAACTCAAGTACGATCCCGTTTTCCGAATAGCAGAAATTGCCTGCAAAACGCTCGAAACCATCGAACCGGGGCGGTTTCCAGCGAGGAATTGATATCCATGGCGGGCGTTTTCCAGCCATGGCGCCTCCTCGCTGGCAGGAAACAACGCAGGTCGACTACGCGGTTGGAAGAGGTATGAGGCGAGTTTACTGGGTTTTTCGAGTGTAAACGTTGAGCAACTGGACTGTCTGTCGGTCCGACTGACGCTGCTCCCATACGAGGACAGTCCTCGATCCATTGGCGGCAGATGCAAGAACCGGAAATCCGGCTTCACGAGCGACCAATTCCGGAGTTGTGGCTTGCGGCCGCTGCAGCATCAGGCTCCGAGTTTTTCCGGATATCCATGCAAGGCACGGACCGTCCTCTGAAGCTGCGATCCAGGGCTGATCCCCTGGCCCCAGCAGTTGCTCAGGCTCACCGACAACACTGCAAAACACATTCCCCTCACGGCGCCAGACTGCCGTTGGCACCTTGCCTCCGGCACTCGCCACCATGCCTCCGTCCATCGGGCAGGCGTTGAGCTTCCAGTGTGACTGGCTTACCGGCACTGCTGCGGCAAATGTGCGGCCACCGTCAGCTGAGCTCAGCAGATACATGTCCCGATTACCAGCAAGCGAGTTCCGGAAAAGTACGTGCACCTTTTTTCCGTCCAGAGCCACTGACGGATGACAGCACTCACAAACACTTTTCTCTGGATTTGTGTAAAGCACTCGGTTGGGGCCCTATGTCAGCCCACCGTCGTCAGAGCGAGCTGCACAGATTTCAGTTCGCTTGTTCCTGAGGTCAAGCCAGACGGTCCAGACTGCTTCCAGTAGCTGGCCTGGATCGGGCTGACCACCGGCCATTGCATGCAGGCCTTCGCGAGCTGACGCTTCAACGTCATTCACTCGGTGCGGCCCTTTCCAGCTTTGCCCCTGATCCTGGGAGCACCAGGCGAGTATATCGCCATCGCGTCCCTTGCCTTGTGGTCCGCCGATGGCTGTGATCACCAGGTGTTTTTTGAGGGCGACGATACGCGGGCCACTTCGCATGCCGAGCGACAGATTCGGTACCGAAAATGCAAGGCGAGGCCTCGTGAACTCGGTGCTGTTGTCCAGTGACTGACAATACCAGATTTCGTTGCCAGTGCCGAAAATTACATGCGCTCGCCCGGCAGGGTCGATGGCGCACTGTGGCTGGAGCGGGGCTGCGGCGCCATTCCCGGAGGCAATCATCTGCGATTCGGCAGACAGTGCGGCATCGGCGAGGCAGGTGGCGAGCAGCATGAGCAGTGTGCGGAAGAGTATTTGCATGACCTGGCCTGCGGCTTGGATGTTTGGGTCATTTGTGGTGAATGGGTTGTCTTTGCCGGAAGTTCCGTATCGTCGGATTAGAACTTCTGTAGCAAATGTAATCAACTTGCGATGCTCGGCGAAAGCCGGACGATAGTTCTGCGATGGGGCCCGGCGAAGGCATCCTGCGTCTGAGTCGGCCGATTGTTGCGGAAAACTTATGGGTGGGAGTGTTTTCATGAGCAGGATGTTCCGCGTTCGCCAGGCCGGACTGGCAGCATTCGCGATAGCGATTGCGGTGTGTGGCAATCTGTTTGGCCAGCAGTACAGTGATGTCTTCAAGCGTTCCTATGCCGCTGCTGCCGGGTCTGAAGCGATTATTGGTGATTACCAGCCGCTGGATGTCACCGCTGCCGATGGAGGTCAGCTGCCGGAATCTGCCGCTGAGGGCAGCTCTGATCAGCGTCTGGATGAACTGGAAAAGATGGTTCGGGAGCTGCGTGACAAGGCCAATAAAAAAAAGCTTCCTTCCGTGACGATCAACGGTGTTTTTCAGGCGGATGTCGGATGGATTCAGCAGGATGTGGCAAGTCGTCAGAAGTACGGGGATATACAGGATGGTGCTGATTTTCGTCGTGCACGTCTGTCAGCCAAAGGCAGCGTGACGGAAACCACCAACTATTTCTTTCAGATGGACTTCGGTTTTTTTGGTCGTCCGACGTTTACGGATGTGTGGGTTGAACAGACACAGGTGCCGTTGCTGGGGAATGTGCGGATCGGTCAGTGGAAGCAGCCGTTTGGTCTCGAGGTTGTGAGCAGTTTCCGTTACACGACCTTCATGGAACGCAGTTCTCTGTTTCAGGCGTTCACTCCTTTTCGCCACATGGGGCTTGGTTTTTATGACCACACGGATGAACTGGATGCAACGTGGGCTGCATCGGTGTTCCGATCCGGGCAGGATCAGTTTGGTGGAACTCTGACGGACGATGGTGGCTGGGGCACGGCTGAACGAGTCACTATGCTGCCGATGTGGGAGGACGACGGCCAACGTTATCTGCATCTTGGTGCAGGCCACTTTTTCAATGCCCCGTCCGATGAAACCATCAATTTTCGCACCATACCGGAATTCTACATTGGTGCGAACGGTCGTGGAGCTGTGGGGACCAGCGGGCAGGCCGTTCCTGGCGGGGCAAATGGTACTCCCTTTTTCCTGGCGACCGGTAACCTGAATCTTTCCTCTTACAATGTTGTGGGTTCTGAACTGCTGTGGGTTGATGGCCCTGTCAGTTTGCAGTCTGAGGCTATGGTGACCATGTGCGACTTTCAGGGGCAGTCGTGTGCCCTGCCTGGCATGTATGCTCAGGCCGGCTGGTTTCTGACGGGCGAGCATCGTCCTTATGACCGGAAGCTGGGTACGATCGACCGCGTCATTCCGAAGGAAAATTTCGGGTACAATGCCGCTGGTGGTGCGGGAGCGTGGGAAGTTGCCGCCAGATTCTCCTGGCTGGATCTCAGCGACAACGGGATTCACGGAGGTCAGCTGACGGACTGGACCGCCGGCGTCAACTGGTACTGGAATCCCAATACAAAACTGGTGTTCAACTACGTGCTTGCTGTTGCCAGTCTGCCTGGCAGCGATCAGAGTCAGACAGCCATGTTTGGACTGCGAGCACAGCTGGATTTTTGAGCCGGTTTTACCAGGTCACCTGCAGCTGGCATCGCAACAGCTGGCCTTCGAACTGCTGATACGAACGAGTGTTGGCAGCGCTTCGGGAGGTTGTGTTGGTGCGATCGGTCAGTGTGTACATGGTGACAAGTTCAAGGCTTTTCGAAAACTGCCATTCCACTCCCAGTTCCCATTCTTCGATTTGTACGTGGGGGGCATTGCGCTCAGTCTTGTAGCCGCCGTCAAAATAATTCCAGCGGGCAAACGGCAGTAATTCACCTTTACGCAGTTTTTTTCGTCCCATGATCATGGCGTAGCCACCGTGAAGTGACTCAACCCCTACCGCAGTGTGGTCAGCGTTCAGTGCTGGCCCACTGCCTACAGTCCACTCAGCCTGAAAACCAATTGGCTCGGGATACGCCACAATGGTCCATGCCAGACGCTCGTCTCGAAGCCCCCGCTCGTTATTGGCTTCGATTGTCCCAAGTGGTCTGACCAGCGCACCAATTCCCAGAGGACTAATTGGTGCAGACAGCACTGCGTACTGGCCCACATACCCCTGCATTCCAATTTCTGCGTGGCGACCTGACCCGTACTCGAAGGGCAGTGTAATTCTGGCGACTGTGTGAAGATTGTCATTCTGCTCGCGAAATGATCCACCCTGCCCGTTGTAAACACCTACGCCGAAGAGTCCATAGTTGCCAGAACCCTTGAGTCCCGCGTCATTAACATCCTTAAAGAATTCCTGTGCTTCCAGCGGGGTCCAGTAGAAGAATATTCCGAGGTCGCGTTCGTTGCGTACAGCGCTGTTCATCGCATCATTTCGGTCCAGGGGCAGTCGGTTGGAACTGGACTGCAAATTCTCCCAGCCGTACGGAACCTTGGATTGCCCAATGCGAAACCGCAGTTCTTTTTGGTCATCCAGATGTACGTCTGCGTACATGTCGCGAATCTGCGCGTACTGGTTACTGTCTGTACTGCCCGGCACCGCTGACGCAAAATCAGGCTGGAAATATAGCGAAACATGTTCAGAGACGTCTCCCTGAATGATTATGCGTACCCGTCGCAGCAGGAAGGACTGGTGGTCGCCGATGGAGCTGTCGCCTACCGTCTGGGGCGCACCCGGGCCATCGCTGTCGAGAACGTCGTTGATGCGCATTTGCGTATAGCCTCGGATGGTGTACTTCTCAAACCACTTCTTCTCCTTTTTGGGCTCCGGTGCCGCCGATTTCGCAGGATTTTCTCCAGCACTCTGTTGCAGGAAGACGGGCAGTCCTGAGTCATCAATTGCCGGTTCCGGCTGCGCTGGAGTATTCTCGATCGGCTCCAGTCGATCTTTCAGCATCCGGTTTTCAGCTTCAACCAGCTGCAAGCGGCGTTCAAGGTCACTTAGGAGCGTGACAAAGCTGTCGTTGGGTTGCCCCGCTGACATGGCATAAGCAACTGCCAAATCTGGCGACGATAATTCATCAGTCGCAACCGTGACCGGCAATCCGTATGTCAGGGCGCATACCCACACCAGCCATTGTTGAGTCTTCAAGTGTGACCAATTCGTGGGGAAAGTAACGCAAAAAGTTCAATCGCACGTGACATGTGAAATTTGTTAAGAAAACTTTAAGGCTATGGACCGCATCGTCAAAGTTACCCCAGTCGATGCAATCGGATGTGTTCAGAATTGTCGCGCCGGACAGTTTTCCAGTCGTTCGCTGGTAAGTCGGCGGATTCTGCCGATCGCGGCGGTTTCAGCGACCGATATCCTGCCCCGCAGAACGTCGCGACTTCTGGGCTTTCAGTTCGAAGTGTGCGTCCCCAAGGATGTCAGTCAGGCCCTGAAGGAATTCGGGCTCCACGGTCACTCGACAGTCATTTCCCGTGGTCAGCACAAACCGCAGACGATTGCCACGAATGGGAGTTCCCTGCTGATCTTTGATGGCGTCGGTGCCGGAATCTACCAGCAGCACAACGTCGGTAGATCCGGGATAGCGCTGCAGCAAGCCTCGAACCCGCTGCATGTCGTCCACTGTGTGAATACCGGTTTCGAACCGGATTGCCACCTGTGACGTGAATTCCTTGTCGGCCTGATCCAGAGTCAGGATGCGATTGACGACGACATTAGGCTCACGGCCGCGACGATCCACTTTGCCTGCAACGATCACAACATTTTCTGTCTTGATGACTTCCTCGTACCGCACATAGTCTTCGGGCCAGGCGATGCAGCGAATAAGTCCGGTGGGGTCCTCGAGGTCAAAGTTGGCGTATCGCGAATGTCCGTTGCGGCTGGTTTTCCTGGCTGTGGCCAGTTTGATGGCTGAGATCCTTCCGCCGATCACTACCTGAGTGCCGTCTTTCATGTCGGCCAGTTCATTGTTGCGGCTGGTCGCATACTTCTCGACTCGCCTTGCGTGCTGAGTGAGCGGGTGAGTTGTCAGGTAGAAGCCGATGGTGTCCTTTTCGTGCTGCAGTTTTTGGGCGTGGTTCCAGTCGGCGACATCTGGCAGGGCAGCAACGGCATTTGGAGCATCATCGCCTGCGTCGTCACTACCGAACAGGTTCTTCTGTCCGCGAGCCTTGTCCTTCTGTCGTGCTGTGGCCGCCTGTACGGCGCGTTCCACAACAGCCAGTTGCTGGGCGCGATTGCCGGGAAGTGCATCGAGCACACCGGCTTTAATCAGTGTTTCCAGCACACCTTTTGTTAGAACTTTGGGGTCAACTCGTTCCGTGAGTTCGAAGATATCCCGGAACGGACCCTTTGCAGACCGTTCCTCAACGATGGCCTTTACGGCGTTGTCGCCAACCCCTTTGATTGCTCCCAGACCGAATGTGATGCGGCCGTCCAGCATCCCGAAATCGACTTCTGAGCGATTGATGTCGGGAGGCAGAATTTCCAGTTTCATGCGGCGTGCATCGTCCACATGTTCACTGATTCTTTCCGTGCTTTCCATTTCGCAGCTAAGCAGCGCGGCCATGAATTCGACGGGGTAGTGAGCCTTGAGGTAAGCTGTTTCGTAAGCAATCAGCCCGTAGGCGGTCGAGTGTGACTTGTTGAAGCCGTAGCCGGCGAAGGCCACGATCAGGTTCCAGAGTTCCTGAGCGACCTGCTGGGGGATGCCGTTGCTGACTGCTCCTAAGATGTAATCCGAATGGAACCCGGTGATTACTTTCTCCTGCTTTTTGCTGATCGCCTTGATGCACTTGTAAGCTTTGCTGAGCTCAATGTTGCCGACGCGATTCAGAATCCGCATCACCTGCTCCTGGTAGACCATCACTCCGTAGGTCTCTTCCAGGACCGCATCGACAGTAGGATGTACCTTGCGTGGCGGCTTGCGGCCGTGCTTCACATCCACGTATTCCATGACCATGCCGCCTTCCAGCGGACCCGGGCGATACAGAGCAGACGTGGCGATGATGTCGGCGAAACAGTCCGGGCGCATTTTGGTCAGCAGGTCGCGCATCCCGCCGGATTCAAGCTGGAACACACCCTTCGTTTCGCCACGCTGCAGCAGGGCAAACGTGCGAGTATCGTTCAGATTGTTCTTGACCTGTTCGAGGTCAAAGTCCGGATGCAAACGTTTCACGTTCTGCACGGCTTTGTCGAGTATGGTGAGGTTGCGCAGACCGAGAAAGTCCATCTTCAGCAGGCCGACCTTTTCAACCGTTGGTCCATCCCACTGCGTGATAATGTCCCCTTTGCCGGTAATGGTCTGCAGCGGCAGGACTGTGTCGAGCGGCACGTCGGCAATCACGACGCCGGCTGCATGAGTTCCGGCGCTGCGTGCCAGACCTTCAACCGCCATGGCAAAGTCCAGCAACTTGCGAGCCACCGGGTCGTTCGTCCAGGCGGCCTTGAGATCGGCACTTTCGTCGAGAGCATCCTTCAGCCGAATATTGAGGGTGTCCGGGACCATCCCTGCCAACTCGTTGACTCGCGGCAGCGGCACATTCAGAGCCCGGCCGACGTCGCGGATTGCATTCTTGGCCTTGAGCGTGCCGTAGGTGCCGATCTGTGCAACATTTCGCTCGCCATACTTCTGCTTGGTGTAATCGATGACCATATGCCGTCGGTCGCGGCAGAAGTCGATATCGATATCAGGTGGTTCGTTTCGGCTGGGGTCGAGGAAACGTTCGAAGAGCAGGTCATATTTCAGCGGGCAGACGTCGCCCAGTCGCAGCAGGTAAGACACGATCGCGCCGCAGGCAGAGCCTCTGGCACCACAGGGGATGCCGTTGCGGCGAGCAAATTCGACGAAGTCCCAGACGATCAGGAAGTAACTGGCATAGCCCTTGGATTCGATTACACTCAGTTCGTAGTCCAGCCGTTTCCAGTGAGCATCCGTCAGTTCCTCTCCGTAGCGTTCGTGCATGCGGTCGCGGCACAAATCGCGGAGGTACTGAATGTCCGTACGACCTTCCGGCGGACGATACACAGGATACAGCTTGCGTTCACCCAGCTGCAGGTCGATCCGGTCCGCGATTTCCTGCGACCTTGAAACAGCGTCCTCCAGCCCGACAAAACGGGAATACATTTCTTCAGGAGCACAGACGTGCAGGCCGTCATGCTCCATCTTCATGCGTTTTTCATCGTCGATGGTGGTGCGGGTATTGACGCATAGCATCAAATCCTGAACTTTGGCATCGGCCCGAGTCAGGTAGTGAGCGTCGTTGGTGGCGACCAGCGGCAGCCCCATCTTAGCGGCCAGATCAACCGTCATTTCCTTGCACAGACGTTGAATTTCAAAGCCAGAATTCTGGATCTCAAGGTAAAAGCGATCGCCGAAGACGCGTACGTACCATTCGACCAGCCGTTTGGCTTCATCCTGACTGTCGGCCAGCAGCAGGCGAGACAGTTCAGATGAGGCGCAGCCGGACAGGCAGATGATGCCTTCATTGCATTCTTCCAGCAGGCCACGGTCGATGCGCGGTTTGTAGTAGAAGCCTTCGAGATATGCGGCGGATGACAGGCGGATCAGGTTGTCAAACCCGCGACGGTTCATGGCCAGCAGAGTCAGGTGTGTGGCTGCCTCTTTCTGGCGGCTGACGCTGCGGTCCGTACGGACACCGGGTGCAACATAGGCCTCGTAACCCACAATTGGCTTGATGCCGCCCGACTTGCAGGCGTTGTAAAACTCAATGGCCCCGTAGAGGTTGCCGTGATCGGTGATGGCCACCGCATTCATCCCGCAGGACTTGACGTGCGACACGAGGTCCGGAATGCGGTTGACACCGTCCAGCAGGCTGTAGTGAGTATGACAGTGCAGGTGTACAAAAGGCCGCGCAGCAGCAGGCGCCACCGGCGCCGGGACAGGGTCCGCCATGAATCTGAATCCCGTGGGCAGAAAATTTGCGTTGCGATTCTCAACTGTGCGAAGGATAGCAGGTGGTGCGGAGTTCCGATAGTCTGGCGACCGCTGGTGTCACAGGAATCTGGGCCCGGTGAATTGCCTCGCTCAACCATTTCTGCGAATCTTAACTCCGCGGGCACCGTCACTTTAGTCGCCTCACGAAACGGGCACTTCCATGAAAATTCCATTCAGAATTTCAGCCTGCTCGCTGCTGCTGGCAACCGCCTCCCATGTGCGTAACTTGATCGCATTTCAGGATGAGGGGGCAGCCGCTGAGAAACCCGGAACGATTGCTGAAATCCAGGCGGCTGCCATTGCGAACGGAGTGGCGGAATTCGGTTACTGGGGCACTGACCCGGCAAAATACACGGGCTGGACGTCTCACTCGAATCGGCTGATTCCCGTGTACACCTATGGGACCAAAGGGGAGGCCGCAGGTGTCGATCTGCAGTCATGGTTTGGCGAACGCAGTCCGTATCGTTCCGCCGAGGCACTGCAAAAGATCTACGGTTATTTGCCCGAACGCACTGTGGACTCCCAGGCAATCTGGATGGATCAGACCAACATTTTTGACATTCAAAAGGCCGGTGCACTCGCGGGAAAGAAACATATCTTCCTCGTGGTGTTCGACGGGATGGACTGGCAGACAACTCAGGCCGCCGCGCTGTGGAATCGGAAGTCGGTCAGCTATCGCGAAGGACGGGGCGACGGGACTCATTTTCAGCGGTATGATGCTGCGGGGACGTCACAGTTCGGCTTCATGGTCACCAGCCCTCACAACGAGGGAACGGATGTGGATGTCGATCAGCAGACGGTGCTGAATCCCGGTGGCACAATGCGTGGGGGCTATGCGGCCGCCACCGCAGGGGCAACTCCCTGGGAGATTCCTGTGGATCCCGGCTACCTGATCAGCAAGGGACGCGGTGACAGTCTGCAGCACGCCTGTACAGACTCGTCCTCGTCCGCCAGCAGCATGACGGCCGGAATCAAAACGTTCAATGGTGCAATCAATGTGGATGCTGCCGGTCAGCCGGTGTCCACAATTGCTCAGCTGCTGCAGGAGCAGGGCTGGCTGGCTGGGGCTGTCTCGTCTGTGCCCATCAGCCATGCGACTCCGGCTGCAACTTACGCTCATAACGTCAGTCGAGATGACTACCAGGACCTGACTCGTGACTTGCTGGGGCTGCCCTCGGTGGCCCATCCTCAGCAGCCACTGTCAGGGCTCGATGTGATCATTGGCGGCGGGTACGGGGCCAAAGCCAAACAAGCTGACGGTATCAAAAAGCAGGGGCAGAACTTCATCGAAGGGCATGTGTATCTGGCGGACAGTGACCTGCAGGCTGCAGATATCAAATTCGGCGGCAAATACACCACCGCCGTGCGGACAGCCGGTGCCGACGGCACTGAAGTGCTGAATGCTGCTGCGACCGCCGCAGCGGCTCAGAAAACTCGTCTGCTGGGTTTTTTCGGGCTGGGCAGCAACGGCGGGCATTTGCCGTTTGCCACTGCCGACGGGGATTATGTGCCGACGCCGGGCGTCAGCAAAAAGTCTGAGACCTACACGGCCGCTGATTTGCAGGAAAATCCCACGCTGGCAGAAATGACGGCGGCCGCCATTCAGGTGCTCAGTCGCGACAAAGGCCGGTTCTGGCTGATGGTGGAACCGGGTGATGTGGACTGGGCTAACCATGACGACAACATTGATAATTCCATCGGTGCCGTCAACAGCGGCGACGCGGCTGTGAAAGTGATCACGGACTGGGTGGAGAAAAACAGTAACTGGAAGGATTCGCTGCTGATCGTGACGGCTGATCATGGTCACATGCTGAACATTTCGAAACCGGAAGTGATATCCAACGCAGCGGGGACCGCGATTGCTCGTCTGGCCGATCCGCCTGGTATTCACAATCTGCTGCAGGCTGCTCCCGGGGTGTTTAGTGGCAGTGAGCCGGAGGGTGAGCGGGCATTTCGCAGCCTGCGGGACCTGCAGGTTTCAATGATCATCAGCGTTGACGGGGCTGAGCCTGACGTGGCAGGGGCAGCAAAGTTCGGGCTGCGTTATGTGCATATTCCCATCGGTTACGACGGCATCGATCAGCAGTCACAGCTGGCACTGGTGCGGGCATCGCGTGAAGCTTCCGGGAACATCTACGTGCACTGTCATCACGGTCGCCATCGAGGACCGGCTGCGGCTGCGGTGGTGTGTCTGGCAGCAGGATCACTGACTGTGCAGCAGTCCGGCAGTCTGCTGGCTCTGGCGGGGACCAGTCCGGATTACGCAGGTTTATGGCGTGATGTTGCGGCTTGGCAGGCGCCGGGGGCCGATGTGGTTCAGCCTGAGCTCAGGGCCAGTCTCGGAACAGAATCACTGGCAGCCACGATGGCTCGAATTGACCGTCAGCTGGACGTTCTGAAAGCTGCCCGCAAGGCCGGCTGGATGGGTGAGACGGCACAGCCAGCGGGCCGGCCGGCGGAAGCATCGCTGCTGATTGCGGAAGCATTTCGGGAAAGTGGCCGGCACGCCGGGTCAGCTTACGACGAGCGATTCCGAGCATTGCTGCAGCAGTCCGAGCAGCAGGCGCAGGAGTTATTTGCGGTGTTGCGGCAGGGGCAGACGGAACTAGCTGCGCGGAGTCTGTCAGGGCTGGAGAAAGCGTGCGCCGAGTGTCATGTGGAGTATCGAAACTGAGACTGGATGGAGCTGAGTGATGAGGTCTCGACTGTTCTCCTGGCTGCGGCTGGTTTTGTTGCTGGCGTGTGGCACTTGCATGAGGGCTCGAGTTAGCGGCCAGGACGTCTCGTGGCTGGCAGAAGTGACGCAGTCGCCGGCCAGTCCGGTGCTGCAGCAGCCTGGGCGGATTGAGCCCCTGCTGGAGCGTGACGGAAAGCGGATTGACAGTGTGCGGGAATGGCAGACGGCGCGGCAGCAGTTGCGGCAGCGGTGGCTGCAGTTTCTGGGGCCAGTGCCGCAGTCTCCGGCCCTTGATGTGAAGATACTGTCAACTGAGCGGGTGGGGACGGTCTCGCGTCAGTTGCTGGAATACTTCGGGGAACCTCAGCTGCGGGTGCAAGGTTATCTGCTGCTGCCAGACGATTCCGTCGGGCTGCCTTCAGGGGCCACATTTCGGGGGAAGCGTCCTGGGGTGGTGGGACTGCATCAGACAACGAATGTGTCGATTGATGAGATTGCCGGTGTCAGCGGTCCGGCAGCCATGCAGATCGGGCTCAAACTTGCGCAGCGCGGTTTCGTAGTCTTTTGTCCACGCTGCTTTTTGTGGCAGGATGCAGCCAGTTTGAATGATGCGGTACGTCAGCACCGCAGTCGTCATCCAGAAACGCTGGGGATGGCGAAGATGCTGTACGATGCGTCGCGTGCCGTGGATCTGGTGAGTGCATTGCCGCAGGTGGATGCCGCGCGAATTAGTGCGATCGGGCACTCGCTGGGGGCGAAGGAAGTTTTGTATCTGGCTGCCTTTGATGAACGTGTGCAGGCAGCAGTTTCATGCGAAGGCGGGCTGGGCTTTCGCAGCACCAACTGGGATGCTGACTGGTATCTGGGTCCGGCAATTCGTGATTCACAGTTTCCGCTCAACCATCACCAGTTACTGGCATTGGTGGCACCGCGGCCATTGCTGGTGGTTGGCGGAGAAAGTGGTCCTGGGGCAGCCGATGGTGAGCGATCCTGGTTGTTACTGAACGCTGCCCTGCCCGTCTGGCAGTTGTATCCGCAGCCCGTTCGGCTGGGTTTGCTGAATCACAGGCAGGGGCATGCCGTTCCGGAAGCAGCTTTTGGGCGGATGGCGGAATGGCTGACGGTGTATGCGGGCCTTTGAGCAGTTGTTGAGGACTGGTGTGCGGCCGATCATTTTCCGGGCAATGGCGGGGCTTTGCTGAGGATGGCGATGACCTTTTCTTTCAGTGCGGGCGTAACAGAAACGCCGTCACCGCCGAAGATGGTTTCGTGGCCTTTCCAGTCGGTGCAGTGGCCGCCTGCTTCGCGGAGGATGGGGATGAGTGCGGCGATATCCCATGGTGACATCAGCGGGTCGATGGCAATTTCTGCGCGGCCGGTGGCCACCAGAGCATGTCCGTAGCAATCGCCCCAGCCGCGGGCGATGCGTACCTGGTCCATGACGCTGACGATGCTTTCGAAACGCCCGGTGGAACGCCAGTGGGTGGGTTCTGTGAACATTAATCGGGCTTGGCTGATGTCGGTGGTCTGAGGCACGTGCGTGCGTCGTTCGGCCTGATCGCGGATTTTCCACCAGCAGCCGTATCCATCTGCGGCATAGACGACTTCGTCCATGGCGGGGAAGCGACAGACGCCGGCGACCATTCGACCGTGGTGTTCGATGCCGATCAGGGTCCCGAACAACGGAACACCGTGGACAAAGGCTTTGGTGCCGTCGATTGGGTCGACGATCCAGCGATAGCCATTTTCGGAGGGTGTGTCGGGAAATTCTTCACCGAGGACGCCGTCTGCAGGAAACCGCTGCTGCAACTGCTGACGGATCAGCAGTTCTGCGTCGCGGTCGGCGATGGTGACAGGAGACTGGTCGGCTTTGGATTCGACCAGCAGGCCATCGGTGCGGTAATGCTGCAGGATCAGTTGCCCGGCGCGGGAGGCCAGTTCGAGCGAGAAGTTGAGTCGATCGAGAAGTTGAGACATGGCGGTGCGGCGAAGTTTTGAAAACGGGAGGTGGAGTTGAGAAATTGCAGATTGTGCACCGGGTAATCTCGCCGAAAGCCCGGCGCAACGTCCGGCAACGGCGGGAAAATCCGGGCGGATTCCCCGAAACCGGGAAGAGCGGGTTCTTGAAAATCCGACAAAAGCCGGGCAGAATCTGTGTTTCTCGGTAAAGAATCGCTTGTCTGGCGAGTGTTTTTCCCTCTTTGGGTTTGAACATCACATGAGGACATGCAACAATACTTGATTGCCTTAAAAACACTAGTCACTTGTGCAGTGCTGGGTCAGCATGTGGTGACTGGTGATTTTTGCAGTGTTCAATCTGGTGGCATTGCTGGTGTTTTGCTGACACGTGTAATGTCGTTCAAACCCCTTGCATTTAAGTGATCTGGTGTGCCATGTTGAAGGACCGGACTCGAATTGAACGTCAGTTGACTTTGTCGCAGCAGAAGCTGTCGGCTTTTGAACAGCAGCTGGCTGGCGAGGGTGTGACGGGGAAGGCCAAGGGTCGGAATGCGACCTGGCGTCATCTAAATGCGGATTACCGTCAGCTGCGTCGTCGTTTGCTGGCAGTTGCGGCGGTTGAAGCGCGAGAAGCTGCTGCGGTGCAGAAGAAGGCTGAACTTGCTGCTGCTCAGTCCTCAGAGGGCTGACTCACGGAATACACCTGTGGCACATAACCGCGGGAGCTGGCCATTGCTTGTGACGTATTGCGACTTTGTTTCGCAGTGTATTGCGTGCGGTGGATTGCGGAGAGGTGGCAGAGTGGCCGATTGTGCAGCACTGGAAATGCTGTGTGCGGGAAACCGTACCGGGGGTTCGAATCCCCCCCTCTCCGCTCATGGACCCAGGCGAAAGCCTGGGTCTTTTTTCGTTGGTGCGGGATGCTGCAGGCTGGATGCCGTTCCTGTCGTTTCGATTGTCCCCCCCCGGCGTTACTGTTTAACATCCAAATAGACGTTCAGTCTTTTATTTTATCACTGCGCGGGTGGTCAGGGGGCGGGCAGCATGTCGCAATTTTCGTTCGATCAGGATTCGGGTGGTGCATACAACCCGTTTGAAGCTTCCGGTGCAGATCAGGCAGCGGCGGATGCGTTACCGCAGCTGCAGCTGCCGCTGGCAAGTCGTGGCCAGCGGCTGCTGGGATCGATCATCGACAGTCTGCTGAGTGCCCTGGCGGTGCTGCCGGGCCTGTTGATCATGGGTGCGGGGCTGTTTAGTATGATGGCTGCTGCCGGGGCGGCTGGTGGTCCCGGCGGAGGCTCGGGGCTGCCACCGGGGATGATCGCGGAGGGTGATTTTCCGGGTGCCGGTTCAGAGTTGTCGGCGCCACCGATGTTTGAGGGCAGCGATGCCGACGGATTGGCGGGGCCTGGGGGTGTTGGCGGTGCGGGACTTACTGGTCCGGGTCCGGCACCACCGCTGCCACTGGGTTCCTTGCTGGGTGGTCTGGCTGTGATGGGAGTGTCGGTACTGGTGATTTTTGGTCTGCAGATTTACCTGCTTTGGACTCGCAGTCAGTCCATCGGCAAGATCTGCATGGGCACTCTGATTGTGGATCAGCGGACCGGCAAACGTGCCGGGGCAGTTTCCTGCATTCTGCTGCGTTTCATCGTGCATACCCTGATCACATCGATTCCAAACATCGGCAGTTTTTACGGGCTGGTGGACGCACTGTTTATTTATCGGCAGGACCGTCGCTGTCTGCACGACATGATTGCCTCGACGGTCGTGGTGCAATTGCCGCGTTGAGATCAGGGTCAGCGACGTTTTGCGGCAGGTGCGTGCATGCGGGCGGATCGCATTTCTCGGCGATCCGCCTCTTCTTTAAGTCTTTGGCGTTTGTCGTGTTGTTTGCGACCTTTGCACAGGCCGAGCCGGATTTTGACGAAACCGCGCTGGAAAAAGACCTGCAGCGGCACAAGTGTCAGGCCATCATTTTCTGCCGCTTCAGCAAATTTGCGGATTTCTCGCCGATTCAGCAGCAGTTTCCGTTTGCGCTGGCGAGTGTGATTGTAGATGCTGGCCTGAGCATACTCGGCAATGTCACAGTCACACAGCCACACTTCCTCGTTGTCAACGCGAGCGTAGCTTTCGTCCAGCGTGATCTTGTGATTGCGGATGCTTTTGACCTCACTGCCGGTCAGTACAATGCCGCAGTCCAGTTCATCCAGCACGTCAAATTCATGGCGAGCACGACGGTTGCTGCAGACGATCTGGCGATCGGCTGAGACGTCTGCGTTTTTTTTATTTTGTCGTGGACCTGCCATGTGACCATTGTCGCAGTGTGGCGCAGCCAGTCCAGTGTGATTGCCAATTTTCGCACCGGAAAAGGCCGGCAATGTCAAAGCAGCGGGCGCTGTTCTTCGATTTCGACCTCAGCATTCATTCCGGGAGCCGGCAGTTTCGGACACCAAACGGCAGGACGCGGCTTCGCGATCGGCTCCACCACTTTTTTTCGTTCCAGTCTGAGCACGACCACCAGTTTTCGGACCAATTCGAGCATGTTGCAGCAAAGACAGCGAGCGGTCCCCAGATGGCCAGCTGTGGATTTTTTGTCCACAACTGCAAAGGAGGCGCCCAGACGACGGCTAACATGCCGGCAACAATTGCGGTGGTGCGTACCAGAAATCCTTTGCGGTGACGACGCAGCGTATGTTTTGTGATTGCCGTCTGCGAAGCCTCGGCCGACAGTCTTCTCAACTGCAGCAGGCTCTGATTGATGGTGGCGTTGGTATTTGTTCTGCGAACGTACCTAACCAATTCATCTGCAGTGCGATTGGTGAATGGCGAAAGTTTCTCTGCCAAAGTTTCCTGAGGCTGAGCTTTTTCTGTCATTCTGTCGGCGGCCTCATTGGCTGTCTCAAACGCTGCCTGATCGGAAGTCAGTGACAGGCTGCAATTGTTGTAAGCCTCGATGTCCGAAATGGGCGGTCTGGGCTGGGTGCAGTTTCGCGGGTTTCCTGTCGCCCTGTTCCGTGAGACTGCACGCGTCGTGACGTTATTGCGGGTTTTGGTGTGGCCATATCTTTTGTCTCGTCATCAGTCCTGCGTTGTTTAGCCAGCATTCTTTCAACGTGTGAGCGTACTTCGGGGTCGGACCGTTTCAGCATTCGAATGGTGCCTTCGTCCAGCAATGGTGCGATGTTGGCAGTTGTCATGTCTTCATTTTTAGCGAAGTTAGCAGACGGACTCTCGTTCAACGGCATCTTTGCCGGTGCAGGCTGCGAAAGCTGCAGCAGTCTCAACAGTTCCTGTTGCAAAACGCGAGGTGGCAGCGACTGCAGCAGCGATTCATTGCTGGGCAGTGTTGCTTCCGGGGCCTCAGTCTGTTTTTCTGTTACCAATGAATCCGTTAGAGACGCTTCAGTTGTTACCTCGGGAGTTGGCAATGCAGCGTTTCCTGATGGACTGAACGGGCTAAATAATTCAGAGAATTCGTCCGGAAGCCGCCATATCTGGTTTGCTTCCGCAGGTTCAGGCTAAATCTTGTTCAGCGAACGTGGTTCATGGCGTCATTCTAACAGCAATGTTAAAAGTTGCTGATGCAGGTCCTGAATTTAAGTATCGCGTTCTGCCACTGAGGCTGTCATGGCATTCAGCTGTTGCTGCAGTTCCGGCAGTTGCTGGTCACGCTCCCGGACAGTGCTTTGGAATTCCTGCAGGGACTTGCTGGAGTTTCGAAGCTGTTCGCATGTGGTCAGTGCAGCGGTGAGTTGCTGCGAGATTAATTGTTGCTGCTGTGCTTCCCGCAGTTCTGTCTGGAGCTCAGATTCCCGATCTTGCTATACAGACGACTCAACGGCGGCTGCCGCAATTTTTGATTTTGAGCGGCCTCCTGAGCATCAAGCTTTGGCGATCGGATTCGCAAAGCCGACTTCTGCTGCCGCAAGTCGTGTCAGACAGCGTCCACGTTGGCTTGTTTCGCAGTAAAAAATCAGCCTGGCAATGACGCCAGCCGTAGACTACTTAAACGCGTTCCGCCAACTCATAGTCTGGTTCTGCAAGTTCCGTGGCGGGAGCCTCCTGCCGGGTCGCCTGGTGCAACTGCGAAGCAGCGAGGGTCGAGCGAGCCATTGAGGCCTGCTGAGTGCGACGCATACGATCACCCAGCGATGCCTCGCGAGCCTGCGGCGACTAATGGCGATCAGCCAGCAGCAGTTGCCAGCTGTTGAGTTCTAACTGCCGAGTGTCCAGTTCGGCTTGCCGCTGATGCAACTGCTGCTGTGCCTGCAGGCTGACTTGTTGCTGCAGAGCAAGTGCCTGGGTCAGCTGAGCACGCTGCTGCTGCAGTTGTTCGGTTAGTTGCTGACGTTCACGCTGCAGGCTCTGCCGCATGGACTCGGCGCCCAGGCGAATGTCGGCGACCTTGGCCATCGCTTGAGCCTCCAGCTCCTGCTGCTCTTACTGCAAATCAACCGGAGCCTGCTCGAATTCTGCCAGCAGTTCGGTTAGACGAAGCTCTTCGGCTTAAAGACGCTCTTCCCTGCGAGATACCTCGGCTTCACGCTCCAGCAACTGCCTTACAGGTGCCGCTGCGACGCCATAGACTACGTCAGCTGGCGAATGGTCGCTCCACAAAGAAACGATCCGTCGCCCCACAGTAGTGTGTGCAGGGATTTGGCCGAGCAGATTCTGCCGCGTTTGAGCGCAATCGACCTTTTTGGCCGTAACTGGTATCGCTGGGGTGTGTGGCCTTGTACGGTCAGGCTGACTTTTCCTGCTGTGTCATGAATGCGGTGTTCGATGACTCCGAGGGTCAGTGTCGAGGTGTTGGCATTTTCCGGGCTGGGCTGCAGATCCATGGGAGACAGGTGGATTTATGGCCAGGCGGCTGATCTTCAAATGTTGTCTGCTGCTGTCATGCTGTCTGCTTTCCGGTTGTGCGATGGTTGGTGGGGATAAGTCGTCCGGTGGATCCCGCTGATTCTCTTTGCGCAGATCCGCCACATCTCAGCTGAGTCCTGAGTTTCGCGAAGCGAAGCGGATGTTCGGGAAGAATACCGAGAAAAATCTGCTCGCATGAGCTCTGTATCAGGAAGATAATGAGCAGTACGCCGAGCCAACGAAAACCTACCGTGATTTGTCGATTGCTGATCCGAGCAGCTTCCAGCCACAGCTTGGGATCGCTTGCGTTGAGGAAGCCGCGGGGCGCACTGAGCAGGCGTTGACTGTGCTGCAGAGTGCAGCGGCAGCGCATTTGCAGAATGTGGAAGTTCAGCTGCAGTTAATGCGACTGCACTTGTCGGAACAGACTGGTCTGAATGTCTGGCTGTCTGCGAGCGAGTCTGCAGCCTTGCGTGCATTGACCAGGATGCTCATTACGAAGTCGGCATTACGATGGTGCGGGCAAGTCGCGTATAGGATGCTCTACCGCTTTGACGTTCGCAGTTGGACGCTCTTCGGGCTGCTATAATGTGGCCTCGATTTTGCACGAGCAGTTGCGAGATTAGGATGCTGTGCAGTGGCTGCAGCAGACGCTGAGCGAACACCTGGATCGGCAGATCGCTGAGCGATCCCGACTGCCTTTGGCAGAACTGTCCGGTGAGTCTGCGTAGCTCGGAGTTGGTCGGGATCGAGTTCGCAAGGCTGCTGCAGTAACCGCTGACAGCAATGTTATTCGGGCTGGAGGTGTTGCAGATGTTCAGTCGTGGAACTGGCTAGGAACTGGGTCTGTTCGACCGGCTCGACACTCTGGTCCGGCTGCTCAGGCAGAGGTTCAGCCGAGGCGTTGATGGCAGGTGGCTGGGCTGGCGTGGCAGGAGCGGGCGCGAACGGCCAGATGATCGGGATCAGAATTACGCTGACCACCATCATCAGCAGATTGAGGGGTACACCGGAACGTACGAAATCACCGAAGCGATAGCCCCCTGGCCCAAACACCATCATGTGAGTCTGGTACCCGACTGGTGAGGCAAAAGCAAAGGAAGATGCCAGTGCCACGGCCATCACGAAGGGACGCGGGTGAGTGCCGGACAGGGCGGCTGCCTGCAGGCAGAATGGAAAGGCAATTGCCGCGGCGCCGTTGTTTGTGATCAGTTCATTTAGAATCATGGTGGCTGCGTAGATGGCAGCCAGAGCAGCGATGGGGCCAAACGGCTGCGTGAGTTCGATGAGTTGCCGGGCGAGGAATTGCGCGGCACCGGAGTTATCCAGTGCCGTGCCCAGTCCGAACGAGGCTCCGATGGCGATGAGTACGGGCCATTCCACCGCCTGGCGACCGTCGGCTGTGGACATGCAGCGGGTTAGTATCATCAGGCCACCGGCCAAAAAGGCTGCCAGAGTCGCGAGTTCTCCGGGCAACAGGACCATAGCCACCAGCAGGGCTACGAAGATACCGACCGCGATCCACCAGCGTTCCTGGCGGGCAACCTGAAAACCATCGACATCACTAACAAGGTAGAAGTCGGGGTTGTTGCGGTGAGCCTGTGTGAAATTGGCACCTGTTTGCAGCAGCAGAGTATCGCCAGCTTCAAAGCTAACGTCGCCGATCTTCGTCGTAACTCGCTCGCCGTTGCGGTGAATCGCCACAATGGCAGCGTTGTAGTGCGAGCGAAACTGGGATTCGCGGACGGTCTGGCCAATCAGCGGTGATGAGCGGCTGACGACGGCTTCACAGAGTCGACGCTGGCGTGCTGCATTCCATGTGGGGTCTGTGCCGTCGGCCACTGGTTCCAGTCCGGGAATGTTTTTCAGATCGACAATCGTGTCCACAATGCCGGTAAAGACCAGGCGATCGTCCTGTTCAAGTACCGTGTCGGGGCTGACGGGAGTGATGATTGAGCCGCGGCGATCGACTTCAGCGAGGAACAGGCCCGGCAGTCCTCGCAGGCCTGCCGCTTCAATCGTCTGGCCGATGAGCCGGCAGCCCGGTGCCACCTTGAGTTCTACGAGGTATTCTCGCATCGATTCACCGAATTGCTGCAGCAGTTCCTTGCGGGCGGGCAGCAGCAGACGTCCGAACGTGAGCAGATAGATTGTGCCAACAATGGCGCAGGGGAATCCGGCATAGCCAATTTCAAAAAAACCCATCTCATCCAGTCCGGGCAGGCCCGACTTTTTCATCAGCCCGTCGACAACCAGGTTCGTACTGGTGCCGATACGCGAACAGCAGCCGCCCAGAATTGTGCCAAAAGACAGCGGAATGAGCAGCTTGGAGGGGGCTACGTGGTTCTTGCGGCACCACTTGAGAACCACGGGGATCAGCATGGCCACGATGGGCGTGTTATTCATGAAAGCTGAAACGGCGACAGCGACGAGTATCAGAGCGACGAGGCCGCCGAATTCGGAACGCACAGGCCCCAGCACTCTGGCACCGACGTAATCGACGACTCCGGTTTCCTTCAGACCCGAGGTGACGATGAACAGTGCTGCCACCATCAGCAGTGAAGGACTGATGAAACCCTCAAAAGCCGACTTGAAATCCACGACACCGGCCAGTGTCAGCACAACGAGCGCGCCCATGAACACGATGTCCGCCGGGCGATCGAAAGCCAGTGCTACCAGCGTGATCAGAGTAACCGCAATTGTGAACCAGGCCTGCCATTCCATATATGCTGCTGCGGCAGCCATTGGGAGTGTCGTCGGCTGCCACGTTCCTTCAATTCAGGGGTCTTGTTTGTCAAGTGCCTGTACGTGTTATGTTGCGAAGATTAGTGGTCTGAGGAGCGTGTTGCAACCGCAGTGGGTGCGGCTGCGAAGCCACAGGCAGCGCAGCCTCGGGAATCTGCGAATCCGGCCTGTGATGCTGACTGCTGTTGCGGCGAAGATTCGTTATCATCTTGCCGGTATGTCAGGATTTTTTCGGCTGCAGTGAAGATTTTTCGAAACTTGACCTATGACCATGGCCACTCTTGCTTATCGGCCGGATGCCGCCCTTCGCCTGCTGCGACCCGGTCGTCTGGACGGTTTGCAGCAGGCTCTGGAAGCCGCTCGTGACGAATCCCTGAACGATGTCGATCTGTGGCAGGGCGGTCAACAGATTCCGCGCGACCGCCAGCCTCTTGATGCCGGGTTTATTCAATGGCCTGAAGAGCTGCTGGCAGATCTGCAGGCCAGCCGGGGCAGCAGCCTCGTGGCACGACTGGAAGCCACGGGCAAGCGTCTGCAGCAGCATGCCGATTCTCTGGTTGTACTTGGCATCGGCGGCTCGTACATGGGTATGCGAGCCATGTTTGAAGCGTTGCGCCCCGCCTGCTGGAACGAATTGTCACGCGTTGAACGCGACGAAGCCCCGCGACTGTATTTCGACGGCTGGAACGTGGATTCCGATCGGCAGCACGAACTGCTGTCTTTGCTGGATCGGCGGGCTGCCGCCAGTCCCGACTCTGCTGAGGGGCGGACTGCCGTCATCATTATCAGCAAGTCTGGTGGAACTCTTGAGCCGGCTGTGGCTTTTCGTGCCTTCCGAGATTTTGTGGAGCGAAGATTTCCTGGGCATGAGCGAGATCTAATTGTTCCGGTCACAGGCGAGTCGGGACGTCTTAGAAGCCTGTCAGAAGCAGCTGGCTACCGCGATGTATTCTCCATTCCTGACGGGATCGGTGGTCGCTTTTCCGTGCTGACGGCGGTCGGGTTGCTGCCAGCGGTCACTGCCGGGCTGAATATTCGGGCTCTGCTGCAGGGGGCTGCTGACATGACTGATCACTTCCGTCGCGCTCCATTTGCAGAAAATGTGGTGCTGCAGTTCGTGGCTGTCTGTCATGCGTTCGAGGCTGATCATGGACTGCACTGTCGTGTCCTGTCGACGTGGGGCAGTCGTCTGGAAGCTGTTGGTCTGTGGTATGATCAATTGCTCAGCGAAAGCCTCGGCAAACACGAACGCGGTGCCACACCGCTGACCGTCGTCAATACTCGCGATCTGCACAGTCGCGGTCAGCAGCATCAGGAAGGCAGACGCGACAAGCTGATCACAAATCTGCTCCCTGGACCGCCGGCTCTGGCACCGCTGACTGTCGCTGCCCACCGCCTGGATCAGGATCGGCTGAACCAGCTTGCAGGCTCTTCCCTGCCGCGCATCCTGGATGCTGCAGTCGCGGGTACAAATCAGGCGTACGCCGAATGCGGGCGACCAACTGCAGACCTGCTGCTGCCCGGACTCAGTGAACATTCACTGGGTCAGCTGTTCCAGATGCTGATGCTTGCCACCGTCGTGGAAGGACGCCTCGTTGGCACAAATCCATACGGTCAGCCGGGTGTTGAAGCGTACAAGAACAACATGCAGGCTCACCTCGGAATTTAACTGGTTGTCGGTCGACAGGTGCCCCGTTACTGCTCTGTTGCAAAGGTGCTTTCGATGAAGCTTACTTTCTATGGCCACAGCGCGTTTGCTTTGGAAATTGCCGGACAGCGGATTCTGATTGATCCGTTTCTGATCGGCAATCCGGTCAACGTCACGCCGGTCGATGAGGTGCAGGCCGATTACATCGTGGTGTCGCACGGACACGGTGATCATGTGGGGGATACTGTCGAGATTGCTCGGCGGACAAACGCACTGGTAATTTCAAACCACGAGATCTGTTTGTGGCTGAAACGACAGGGAGTCGCCCGCACTCACGACATGCATCTGGGTGGCAGTCATAAGTTCCCTTTCGGAGCTCTGAAGCTGACCATAGCTCATCACGGTTCAGTGCTGCCCGATGGTACGTGTGGTGGCAGTCCAGCTGGGCTGCTGTTCAAAACGGCAGAAGGCAATGTGTACCACGCAGGTGATACAGCGTTGTTTTCGGATATGTCGCTGATCGGTGCTGTGGGGCTGAAGGCTGCCATTCTGCCGGTGGGAGACAACTATACGATGGGGCCGGAAGACTCACTGGCTGCCATTCGACTGCTGCAGCCGCAGATTGCGATTCCCTGCCATTTCTCGACCTTCCCGCTGATCGGCCAAGACATTGAGCAGTGGTCTCTGCAGGTGCGTCAGCAGACGACGGCGCGGCCACTGGTGATGGCACCGGGCAGTACGGTTGAGATTTGATTGTGGTTGCCGCGAATTTCTGGATGCGCCTGCCGCCTCAGATGGCTGCCGACAATGGCAGGGCACTTTCCGCGGGTGGGGTGGCAGGTATCAGCAGTTGCAGCATGCGATGTCGCAGATCGTCCAGTCCAATACCAGTCAGAGCCGACACCTGCACTCGATCTGCAAACGGCGGCCCCACCGTTTGCAGAGACACCGGGGCACCAGGGGCTGTCAGCAAATCAAGTTTATTCTGAACCAGCAGCACGGGGCAGTCTGCTGTTGTCAGGGCCTGCAGCAGCCGCTGCGGCACCGGTTGCAGACCCGCTACGCAGCAGATTAGGCTGACATCACCGGTGGCGGTGAGAGATTTCTCGATGCCGTCGGCTTCAATTGCAGATGTCGCGTCGTCACGAATCCCGGCCGAATCCCGAAAATGCATGATCCAGCCATCCACCACGGTTTCGGCGTCCAGCAGGTCCCGCGTGGTGCCAGGGACGGCCGACACGATAGCGCGCTGCCGACCACACAGAGAGTTCAGCAGGGATGATTTTCCGGCATTCGGTTCTCCGGTCAGCAGCACCCGAAAGCCATGCAGCAGCGCCCTGGTGTATCGCAGCCAGAGCTTTGACTGTTCGTGGGCGATGGCATCGCCGGCTTCGATTTGTCGCAACAGCTGCACCTGCCGTCCGTCAGCCTGCTGCAGGATGCAAGCGGCTGCCTGCCGCGTCCGGCAGAGCTGCAGTGCCTGGCTGATCAGTGCCTCGCTTTGGGCTTCGAAGGAACAATGTGCCCCGGGGATGGTGGCACCGGCTGGTGAGTCCGGGGTGTCAAGGCTCGCCCCGGCTGACTGCAGGTCCCGCAGAATTCGCTCGACCGCCGCGTTTCCGCCATGGCATTGAATCTCCCAGCGCTGCAGGTGTGTCCTTACAATGACGAGGTCTTCACCGTTCCAGCGACCGTAAAGAATTCTGCCGACAGCAGCGTCTTGTGGCCGCAGGTGGTCGGGGCGAGTAAATGACTGAAAGGGATCCCCTAATTCCAGCGGCAACCCCTGCAGCCGAATGACGGCGACCGCTCCGGGGCCGAGGGCGGTCAGTACTCTGGCCTGCAGTTGTGGTTCCGCGAGTTTCTGCATAATGAACTTCTGCTGGAAAAATGTGCAGCCTTCAGCGTTTCGGCACCCGGATTGTCTGTGCCGGACGGGCATTCCCCAGAGTATGAAATTTGGCCGGAAACCGCTGTCAGAAGTTCAAGTTTGCGGGTGGCAAATGCTCAATTCTCAGTTTCGCTCCAGCCACCTGCACAGGGATGCCGATGTTTCGACTACGAGCGGAAGTGCCGTAAGTGCTGTCTTTGTGCGTATTGCGGAACCAGTTGCTCAGCGTGGGTTTCGGCGGAATCTGCTGCAGGGTTCCGATCGAGCATTGCCCGAATTGCAGTTTCCTGGCCAGGGATGGTCATGGGTCGGCCCTCAGAAAACGGAACATCGCGACCACTGCCAGCAAGGCTTGCCGGCTGGGTGGCTTCCGTTTCGTGCGCTCGTCCCAGACTGATGCTGTGGCTGGGGCTGCTGGCTGCCTGTAGCTGCGTTGGCTACTCGTTCACGCATCTGGAAGTTCACACCAGCCGTTCGCAGCTGACCCAGACTGACGCTCGATTCAGCCGCAACTGGCAACAGTATTCGGACACGTTTGGCAGTGCGGCCGACTTGATGGTCGTGGTGCAAAACCCTGCCCCCAACGTGCGTCTGATTCGCAGTGTGATTGACGGACTGGGCGAAAAACTGAAGCGGGAGCCCGAGCACTTTGAAAACGTGCTTTCGCGAGTCGATCTGACCACCATGCGGAGGAAGGCACTGCAGTTTCTCACCGATGCCGAGATCCGCAAGACGGCCGCTCGACTGCAGACCTATGATCGCGTTGTCCGGCAGCAGAACTGGGACCTGATTCGTTCGGAAAAACTGGCCGAGACGCTGCTGAGTCAGATTCGTCGCGGTCAGGTGGACGGAATGGTGCCTGAGAGCACCTGGATTTCAGCCGAACGGTTTGCCGACAGCCTGTCTTCTTATATGCACAATGCGCTGGTCAGTGGTCGTGCAGAACAGACTACTTTCAAGCCGCCACTGCCTGAACTGATGACAGTGGCTTCGGATCAAAAGCTGTCTGATGGTGCGCTGTCGTGGATGATCAACAGTGAGGGAACAGTCGGTGTGCTGCTCGTCTGTCTCACGCAGGATCAGAATGCAGCGCAAGCGAAAAAACAGGAATCGTCGCTGGCCCGGCTCAGAATGCTGGCTCAGGAAGCTGAGAGTTCAGCGCGAACAGATTCTGCCGCTCTAAAGGTTTCTTTGACAGGGATGCCGGCGCTTGAGTATGACGAACTGCGATCGACATCGATCGACATCCGGAATGCAGGACTGCTGGCGGCACTGCTGGTTGGAACCGTACTGTTTATTGTTTTCCGCGGCATGCGTCACCCGATGTTGGCACTGATGACGCTGCTGGTGTCGCTTTGCTGGACGTTCGGAGCAGCCACGGCGATTGTGGGATCGGTCAACATCGTCAGTATTTGCTTTGCCATCTTCCTGATCGGATTAAGCATCGATTTCTCAGTGTCCTTCATCCATCGGTATCTGGCACTGCGGCAGGAACTGTATGAGCTGCCGGCTGCACTCCGGGAAGCGGCGGAAACAACCGGCGGCGGAATCCTGATCTCTGCAGCCACAGCCGCACTCGCGTTCTCTACGGCACTGCTGACCGGATTCCCCGGAGTTGTCGAACTGGGTTTGATTGCTGCCATGGGAGCAGTGTTGTGTGCTGCATCCGTGTTCTGGTTTCTGCCCGCACTGATTGCCATCTCGGACCACGATGTGGATTTTGAACAGTTGCCGCAGCCGATACCCGCTGCGAAACTCGCCGGCTGGCTGACCGCGTGGCCAATACCCGGTGCTGCCGGGGCCGTGGTGCTGGTTCTGCTGTTTTCCTGGCAGGCATTTCGCTGGTCGGATGGCCGTCTGCATTCGCGAGTCAGTTACAACCCAAATCTGCTGGAACTGCAGGATCAGCAGGCCGAGTCTGTGCTGGCGGAGCGAACTCTTAATGCAGCCAATGCAGAAACAGTACTGCATGCTGTTTCTATCGCTGGTTCATGGGAACAGGCGATGCAGTTGCGAAGCAGGTTCCTGAAGCTGTCTTCGGTGGGGCGGGTCAGCGATGCCGCCAGCAAACTGCCGGAACAGCCCAGTGGCGGAACCATGCAGTTGCTGCAGTCCCTGCAGCAGCAGGCTGCCAGTTTGCCGACGGTAAGCCCAAGCCTGCGGGAAGGCAGTTACCTCGAAACCGGACGTCAGTCAGATGCCCTCTACGCCGCACTGAAAAAATCGGATCATCCGCGTGCCAAAGCTGCGTCGGCCAGTCTTGATCAGTTTCTCAATGACCTTTCCAAAACTCCCGCCCGCGAATCCGCAGCAATTCTGACGGCCTGGAATACGATGACGGTGCGATGGCTGCTGGGCGAGTATCAGGAGATTGCCGCAGCCGATCGCTTCGACCCTGTGGACCTGCGCGACCTGCCCGGGGAACTGAAATCGCGTTTTCTGAAAATCGATGCTGATGGCAAACAGCAGTGGGCTTTGAGAATCTACCCGAAAGACAATGTTTGGAACGGGCCTGAACTGGATCGTTTTGTTCGCGAGCTGCGAACGGTGGATCCCAGTGTTACGGGAGCACCGGTACAGGTGTACGAATCTGCCGGCCGGATGGACGCCACGTGGGCTTCCATCGGTCTTTACGCGCTGTCCGTCATCTTTCTGATTCTGCTGTTCAATTACCTGCGTCCGGGGCAGAAGCTGCTGACTGTGATTCCGCCTGTTGGCGTCGCTGCTTTTATCGGCTATACACTGTTTAAGAGGACAGGTACTCTGGACCCCGGTCTGGCCGCGATGATCTGTGTCGGTCTGGCCACGTTCATCGCTGCGGTTCTCGATTTCCGCAACCTGCGGGACACAGTTCTGACTTTGCTGCCCGCGCTTGCCGGTGGTGCCGTGCTGCTGGGTGTCTTGCAACTGCTGGGGCTGCAGTTAAACCCGATGAATCTGATCGCGCTGCCGCTGGTGTTTGCCATCGGTGTTGATAACGGGATCTACCTGGTCGCCGACTGCCGTCGCCAGATTGCTGCCGGCAATGAAGGTTACCTGCCATCCTCGGACACACTGAGCAGTGTCATCGTCACATCACTGACGTCGATCGCCGGCTTCTCGGGACTGCTGGTGTCCTCGCACGCCGGACTTTTTAGTGTGGGTGTGCTGCTGGCAATCGGGGTAACCTGCTGCCTCGTCGTTTCGCTGCTGCTGTTGCCGCCTGTGTTGACTCTGGTTGCGAAGCATCAGCCGGCGTCGATGGAACCAGTGAAGGTGATTCGTGAAAACGCCGGGGCGGCTGATGACACGGTTGCTCGCGATGCCGATGCCAAAAACACCCAGCAAAAGGGTAAAAAGGCAGCCTAATCACGAGTCTTCCTCGCTGTTTTTTCGCAATAAATCTGCAGATTCATCGCCACTTTTCGGCAGAGTGAAAGGCCGGGTTGATTTGTGTTGACACCAGTCAGCCCAGCTGTCACCGCTCAGACTGCCAGCGACGTTTCAATTGGTCGATCAATACCGCTCCGGTCAGTACTGCACCCAGCACGATACTTTGGCCTGAAGATTCCACCCCCAGCAGATTCATGCCGTTGCGGATGACGGCGATGATGAATGCGCCAATCAGCGTTCCCAGCATTCGCCCTTCGCCGCCCATCAGCGAAGTACCGCCAACGACCGCCGCTGCGATCACCTCCAGCTCATACATGTCGCCGTATTTCGGGTCCCCGCAATTCAGACGCGATGACAGCAGCAGGCCGCCCAGTCCTGCCAAACCGCCACTGATGGTGAACACTGCAAACTTCATGGCCTGCAGCCGGATTCCGCAAAGTCGAGCTGCTTCCGGGTTACCTCCGATTGCATACAGTTTTCTGCCAAAAGCTGTGCGGCTCATCACGAAATGAGCTACGGCGTACAGCACAATCATGATCCAGACAGGGTTCGGCAGTCCGCCCGGACTGCCTCCTCCAAGGGTTTTAAAAGCAGGAGGTAACCAGGTGTCTCCGATGGATTCCTGACTGGTGATTCTTTGAGCCAAGCCTCGCGCGATCAGCATCATGGCCAATGTCGCGATAAAGGATGGCAGTCCAGCAGTCGTTACCAGCATCCCGTTCACTGCTCCTGCCGCCGCCGCAACCAGTACCGCCAGCAGGCAGGCCAGCGTCAGCGCCCCGGAACCGGCACTGGCGCCGCCACCCACGTCACGCAGAAATACCGCCGCAGTCACTGAGGACAATGCCACGATCGAGCCAACGCTCAGATCAATCTCCCGCAGAATAATCACCATGGTCATACCCACGGCGATAATAGCGTAGATGGCGGTCTGATTGGCAACCCCCAGCAGATTGCCGGATTTCAGGAAGTCGGGCCACATGCGAGTCTGCGGAACGAAACATCGGACCCCGCCGTCCTTCAGCACATCCGCCAGGACAGGCCACTGCTGCGACTTACCGGTGACGGCCAGTGCATTGATCGAATGGCCCGCGGCGGCGGCCTGCTGCAGCATTTGACGCGCCTGTGCAGGAGCCCCCGCGATGGCGCCCACCACTCGACCACCACCACCCTGCACTCCTGCCTGCACCGCCGCCAGAAATTGACGGTCCTCCGCACCCGCCGGCACGGCAATTGCCACCACTGCACCTTGACCGAAGGCGGTCAGGATCTCGACGGCAGTAGCCGCTCCTGCCTCTCGCCCGGTCAGGCTTTGAGGCTTTAAAGTCAACAGACTGATAACAGCGATCAGCAGCAGCAGTACCAGCACCATGCCGTAATCGCTGAGCAGTCGTCGCAGCAGTGAATCACCGGGAAATTGCATATGCAGCTGATGTCCAGTCAGACAGAAGGAATCGAAGGCAGAATGCTAACGCAAAACAGCCCTCTGGAAAACTCTGACAACCGACATGGCATCATGAGCCCGCAGCGTGAACGCCGACGATGCGATTCGCAGTGTCGCGGAATTCGCAGGCTGGGGGTTCGGACTGATGGCAGACCTGTTGCGGCTGGCGTAGGGAATGACGGATTGCTTTTTTTGGGGGGGAGGGCTGGTTTCGGTCTTTCCAGACGCGAAGGGAAAATCGTAGCTGGGGCTTTCCAGCGCGAGCTCTGCCCGGAAAGCCACAACAGGTCAGCATTCCGCTTGCGACGTCTCACTGCACAAGCCCCGCCGTCTGTCAGCCGCCCGTCGGTGGTTCCTTGTGAGCAGTCCGCAGTGTGGCTGAACGCTCAGGCAGGCCCAGATCGGCGGCACGCTGAGCGGCCTCGGCGGCTAGCCTGGCTGCCGTCGGAGCCGCTACTGTGCCGCCATAGTGAATTCCCGGGGCCGTGGGTTCGTCCACCATCACCAGCACGACCACTCGCGGAGCATCTGCGGGACTGCCACATACAAATGAAACCACCCAGGCCCGGTCTGAATAAGTGCCCGTGTCGGGGTCCAGTTTTTGAGCGGTGCCGGTTTTGCCAAACAGCGAAACACGAGCCAGCCGTGCCGCCTTTGCGGTGCCCCGTTCCACCACCTGTGTCATCGGCTCACGCACCAGCCACTCGGCCGTTTCACGACTCAGCAGCACACTGTCAATGTGCTCGCCCACTGGTACTGCTTTATCGGCTGCCGAGCTGTCCTGAGGTTTCAGCACACGCCGCAGCAGCGTGGGACGCCGCAGCAGACCGCCATTGGCCAGAGCAGCATGGGCTGTCAGGAGCTGCAAAGGAGTAACTGCCAGTTCCTGGCCCATGGGGACTGAACCGAGCGAGTACACGGTCCAGGCGTCACGCGGGTGCACAATTCCTGGTAATTCCCCTGGCAGCTCAATGCCGGTGACCTGCCCGAAGCCAAAGCTTCTGACGCCTTCATACAGGCGATCGAGCCCCAGTCTTTCGCCGATTTTCGCCATGCCAATATTGCTGGATTTCACCAGTACATCAGTCACGCTCAGCCGGCCGTACGAGTGATGGTCGTGCAGAACTCTTGGCCCCATGCGGTAAACACCATAGCTACAGTCAATCTCCTCATCACGCTGCAGGCAGCCCTGTTCCAGTGCCCATCCGGTAATCATCGGTTTGAATGTGGAACCTGGCTCGAAGACTGCTGAAACTGCGAGGTTCTTCCAGGCCCGCTCATCCACCGTTTCCAGGCGATCCGGGTGGAACGCAGGGCGGGAGGCCATGGCCAGTACCTCGCCGCTCCACGGTTCCATGACGATTGCACACGCGCCCTGCGGACGCCATTCATCAACCAGTTCGTCCAGTAGCTGTTCTGTGCGAATCTGCAGTGGCAGGTCAATCGAACTGACGACGGCTCGCCCCGGCTTCGGAGGACGGGAGAGCGTTTGATCCACTTCCATTAGAACACCGCGAGCATCGCGGGCCAGCACCCGGACTCCGTCCTCGCCCCGCAGCTCGCCGTCAAGGGCCTCTTCAAGTCCTCCCTGACCACGATTATCAATATCGCGCAGCCCGGTCACATGTGCGGCATAGCCGTCATGCAGATAACGTCGCAGAAATTCTGTACGCAACCCCCAGGTGCCAGGCGGCAGCTTCAGCTGACGCAGCTGCTCAACCTGCCGGTCATCCAGTCGCCGACGTACCCAGAGAAACTGCTTGTGGCGATTACGGACCAGACTGTCATACAACTCGTCCGTGTTCAGGTTCAGCACATTGCTGACCTGCCAGGCAAACTGTAGCGGATCCTGCATTCCGGATGGAACAGCGTAAAGACTCTCGCATTCGATCGTCATTGCCAGTGCCTGACCACTGCGATCCAGAATATCGCCGGGCCGGGCTGGCAGTACTTCTTCATGTATGCTTTGGCGAGAAACCCGGCTGTGCAGGTGAGCATGTTGTGATCCCTGCAACTGAATCAGGCGTGCCGTCAGCACGGCCCAGCCCGCCAGCACCAGCACGCTGGTCAAAGTTGCACGCCAGCGAGGCACACGTGGCATTGAGCAGCGGGCAGTCTGCGAACTTGCCGCATCGTTCATCGCCGCTGCCTTTCCTGTCCGCCGCCGCGATGCCTAACACCCGGACCCGCTGTAGTCGCAGGCTGAGGCGGGGCAATTTCGGTGGTTCGCAGTGCCTCCATCGTCAGCCGTTCAGCCTGCAGTCGGCGACGCACCAGCCAGCCACGCAGGATCTCCTCGTGGTAGTGCTGCACGCTGGTTTCACGGCGCAACTCCAGCGTCTGCTTCTCCAGCCAGATTCCGGCCATCGAGACCAGCAGCGCCAGCAGCAGTCCGGCTGTAAAGCGAAAGTACACTTCGCTAAGTCCGCTGAACCGGGCGATCCGTCGTCCTGAATGGCCGATCATCCTTGCCTGGCCACGCACGCGGAAGTCACGCGCATCAGTGACAGATCGGCAGGTGATCGGTCAGGGCATGATCACAACTTCGGTGGCATCATCCGGAAGTGCCAGAATTGTTCCCGGCTTCAGTTTGTTAGGATCATTCACTACGGATCGATTCATTTCGTACAGCTCAGCCCAGCGTGAAGCTCGCCCAAGATGCTTCTTTGATACATCCGACAAAGTCTCCCGCTCGCCGACCCGGTATGCCGGACTGCCGTCCTCCAGCAGCAGGAATCCCGGTGGCTCGACAATTCGAGGCTGCGAGTCAATGAACAACTGGGGATACTTTTCTTCCAGCAATCGGCGATCCGGAGTCAGCACAATCATGCCGGACCGCATGTGACGCGGATCCGGAATGCGATGCTGATTGAAGACGGCCAGTGCGGAAAAATACCGGGTTGTACCGTAAACTCGCTTCGACAGCTTCGTGTAGTTTTCGCCTTCCTGCACAATAACGGTGGGGACATCTGCTGCGTCGCTGGACGGATTGGCCTGCGTTGAGTTTTGGTAGTTAAATGCTGCCAGATCGAATCTGCCATCAGTACCGCTGCCCGCAGCATTGCGCAGAGCCTGTCGCGATGGGCGAGCCGCCGGGCGTGCCACAGCATTGAAGCCGGCCGAGTTTGAATACCCCGAGGCAGCCCGACCTTGTGCCGCTGGTTCTGCCGCGCGATCTGTTGAATCGCCAAAAAAAAGTTCCGCAGCGGGAGCACGCTGAACTGGTTCGTCAGGAGTAAAGCCAGAGAAAGCGGGCGGATCCTGTTGTTCGGCTTGCGCCAGCAACATCGGCTCTTCAGCTGGGGCAGATACGTCTGCGGCGGCAGGGACTGGCTCGGAGAACCCAGAGTCACTGCCGATGGCAGGAAGAACGGCTTCCGGAGACTCAGCCTCGGCTGGCTGCCGTGCAGCGGCTGAGTCCGCATTTGATATTGTTTCAGACGATTCTGCGGCCGGGGCGGGAAACTCCAGAGCAGGCTCACTGGTTGCTGGCTCAGCGGCAGCAACAAGCGGCTCCTCAGTATCTGTCGTTCTCATGGCCGTGTCAGCTGCGAAGCTGGAATCGGTGTTTGTTAGCGGGCCGGCTGTTAGTGCAGGCTCGGAGAAACCGTCAGTTGCGGCCAGAGAAGTGTCAACCGGGCTGACATTGGAGAACCCGGTTGGCTCGCTAGGATTTCCAGCGAACTGCCGAGTTTCATCCGCGGCATCGGCAAACGGAGATTCACTGGCGACGGGTACCGAGTTCTGCAGCGGGTCCGACACGATCGATTGCTCTTTCCCTGCGGCAGCGGCGGTGGCTTCGCCCGCGGCGGACGTTGCAGCCGGACCGGGCCCGGCGATCGCTGCCTGCGTCAGGACTCGCTGACGCATGTCGACATTGTGATAAACGAGGAACCCGAAGGCGAACACGAGCACCGTTACGACCATGATACCCAGTCGTGCCTCGTGGCTGAGCCTTTTCACGGGAGTCGGACTGGTCATGCCTGGGGCTGCCAGCGAGCTACCCGCAGTCTGGCTGATCGGCTGCGAGGATTTAGGCGGACTTCCGCCGGTTGTGCTTCGATTGGTGTCTTTGTCAGTGCCTGCCATCCGTGGTTTCCTTTGAACGCATTCTTAACGATTCGATCTTCCAGCGAGTGAAAGGAGATAACTGCCGCGATTCCATCCTTGTTGAGAATCTGTGGCAGCACCTGCGTCAGCATTTGACTCGCGTGCTCCAGTTCCTCGTTAACCCTGATCCGCAACGCCTGAAAGACACGAGTCAGAGCTGTCCGGCCGCTGTTGGTGCGAAGATCGCCACAAACGGACACCACGCAGGACTGCAGTTCGGCGGCTGTTGCCACACTTTCACCGGTCTGCAGTCTGCGATGCACCTCAGCGGCAATCCGCCGAGATGCCGGTTCTTCCCCCCATGTTTCCAGTACGTCCTGTAGTTCTGTCTGAGTCGAATGTTGCAGAAAATGAGCGGCCGAGCGTCCTTCGTGCGGATGAAACCGCATATCCAGAGGCCCACCCGCATCAAAGCCAAATCCTCGATTGCGGTCGGCAAGCTGGTCCGAAGAAAGCCCCAGATCCAGCAACACCCGGTCCACTTTTTCCAGCCCGTGGCTGTGAAGAATCTCCGTTGCCTCGACGTAACTGCCACGAGACAGCCGAAAATTGTCACCGGACAGCTTCGCTGCGGCAAAATTCAGCATCATTGGGTCACGGTCGACCCCAATCAACTGCCCGGAAGGTCCAATGGCCTTCAGAATCAGGCTGCTGTGCCCGGCGGCTCCGACTGTCCCGTCCAGCACGGTCAGCCCCGGCGATAACTGCAGAAAATGCAGTACTTCGCGAGGCATCACAGGGATATGGACAGGGCACGATTCCGCAGGCATGGGTGGAAACAATTACCACAAAATGTCTGAACTTTACGGCAGTTGCCGCAGGGCAAGCATACGAACTGCAACTGATTTCGGAAAGATCAGTTCCCGTTCCCCGGGGGTGTTCCTTGAGCCGAATTTGCGTCTGAAACTGGATTCCGACTTTTCGTCGCCGGGGAAAATGTCAGGTCTGCGGGAGTTTCGGCGGATTCTGCCGAACTGAAGGCGCAGTCCCGGTCCCGGTGTGCAGGCAGCAATGAAAAAACCGCGAGCAGTTGCCTGCACGCGGTTGCTGTTGATTCACCCGGTTGCGGTTTTCAGGCCGCGTTCGTGGGATCAGTACATGTCTTCTGCACCTTGGTTGCTAGCCTTCTTGTCATCCTTCGGCTTCTCGGCAATCAGAGCGTCGCTGGTGAGCAGCAAGGTCGCCACGCTGGCAGCGTTCTGCAGGGCTGTGCGCGCAACTTTGGTCGGGTCGATCACGCCAGCCTTCACCATGTCTTCGTACTTGTCGGTGGCCGCATTGTAACCGAAGTTGCCTTCGCCATTTGCAACCTTCTCGCAGACAACGCTGCCGTCCACACCGGCGTTGTCGGCGATCTGAGTCAGCGGAGCGCGGCAGGCACGCACAATGATCTCGTAGCCAACCTTCTCGTCGTGACTCAGTTTGCTCGGCTTCACACCCAGGGAGGCTCGCAGCATCGCCACGCCACCGCCAGGCAGAATACCTTCTTCCACGGCAGCGCGAGTCGCATGCAGAGCGTCTTCCACGCGAGCCTTCTTCTCTTTCATTTCGCTCTCGGTTGCGGCACCGACGTTGACCTGAGCCACACCGCCGGCGAGTTTCGCAATCCGCTCTTCCAGTTTCTCGCGGTCATAGTCGCTGGTGCTATTTTCCAGTTCGCGACGAATCTGCTCAATACGAGCCTGGATGTCAGACTTCTTGCCGCCACCTTCGACAACCGTTGTGTTGTCCTTGTCAACCACGATCTTGCGTGCTGTGCCCAGATCCGTGATGTCGATGCTGTCCAACTTGACGCCCAGATCTTCGAAGATGGCAGTGCCACCGACCATGATCGCGATGTCCTGCAGCATCGCCTTGCGACGATCACCGTAGCCAGGTGCCTTCACAGCAGAGACTCGCAGGTTGCCACGCAGTTTGTTGATCACCAGTGCTGCAAGTGCTTCGCCTTCGACATCTTCTGCAATGATCAGCAGCGGCTTGCCGGAATTGACGATCTTCTCCAGCACAGGTACCAAATCCTTAATGCTGCTGATCTTCTTCTCGTGAATCAGCACGTAGGCGTCTTCGAGAACGCACTCCATGGATTCTGAATTCGTGACGAAGTAGGGAGACAGGTAGCCGCGGTCAAATTGCAGCCCCTCCACAACTTCGAAATTGGTCTCAAGGCTTTTGCCTTCTTCCACAGTGATCACGCCGTCCTTGCCAACCTGGCTCATTGCATCAGCCAGAATCTTGCCAATTTCAGCGTCGCCGTTGGCCGCCACAGTACCGACCTGAGCGATCGACCTCGCTGTGCTGATCTTCTGCGACATGTTCTTCAGGCTGGCGATGATGTCTTCTACCGCCCTGTCCATGCCACGCTTCATTTCCAGGGGGCTGACGCCGGCTACAACAGCCTTCAGGCCTTCATTGTAGATCGCTTCTGCCATCACTGTGGCAGTTGTCGTGCCGTCACCCGCCACATCGTTGGTCTTGCTGGCCACTTCACGGACCATGCGAGCACCCATGTCTTCGAACTTGTCCGGCAACTCGACTTCGCGAGCGACCGTAACGCCGTCCTTGGTTACGGTGGGCGAACCAAAGCTCTTCTCGATGATCACGTTGCGTCCGCGTGGACCGAGAGTCACTTTGACCGCTCGTGCCAGTTTGGACACACCACGTCGCATGGCTTCCTGAGCTTCCTGATCAAAGGCAATCATCTTTGCTGCCATTGCTGATTTCTCCGATATCTATGGTTATCTGCGAAAATTTTGATTTATGGGGCCAAAACCCACGGCTCAAGCCAGATGTCCTGTCAACTGCCAAAGTGGCTGCCTGCCGGTCGGAGGTCCAGAATTCCGCTGTTTCGAATGCGAATTCAGAGCCGCCAGACCGCAAACACACTGTCAGAGCGTTGCCAGGATGTCGCTTTCACGCAACAAAAGGTAGGTCTGGTCGCCAACCTTGATCTCGTCGCCAGCGTATGAACTGAACACAACCCGATCACCTTCCTTGACCGACAACGCAATTCGCTCGCCCTTGTCGTTCACATGACCGTCGCCAACGGACACCACTTCGCCCCGCTGCGGCTTGTTTTGAGCCGCATCCGGCAGCAAAATTCCCCCTGCAGTCTTAGATTCCGCCTCGGCTCTCTTTAGAACCACACGATCCCCCAGAGGCACTATGCGAATTGCTGCTGCGGAAGCCTTCTTTGCCATGACCCTCTCCTGACCTCAATTTCAATACACGTCGCTGATACAAAACTCACCTGCCGCTCCGAAATGGACTCAGCCACTTCAGCAGTCCAGAATCTTCCAAAGAACTCCAATGCGAATCATGTGCCATGTGCGGTTTTTTGGGTTGTAAGTCATTGTGATATAATTGTTTATGAGTGTTTTACGGATTTCTGCAGGTGTTGCGGTGAGTCCTGAGACTGCCGTTTTGACACGCCGCCAGCGTGACTGCCGAGCCCACAGGCCTCAGACGGCCAGCTGAATCGTTTGGATCGACAGATTCAGAAAATCAGGAGTATCCGGCAGAATTATGGTGGACTGGCGATGCCGGTTCGGCTTCTCTTCCGCCTCGCTCTCTCGCCCGTGCACAGAAGTTTCCATGTTCGCAGGTCTGGCGGTTTGCCCCCAACCTGCTGCTTAGGAGATCCTGTACGTGGCCCCTCCCAGGTGTTCCTCCACTAAACTGCAGGCGTTACACGCTCACACTCGCCAGCAGTTGTTTCAGCTGCTGGTCTGTCGTGCCTCGGGAAACGTCGACCTGCGGCATCGCTGTGCCCAGCCATCTGCCACAATGCTCCCGCTTACTGAGGACCAGCCGGCTGCCAGGAGGGCGAATGCGGATCGCTCGCCCTCAACCCAGCCTGCCCGAGGTTCTCTGCGGTCAGGTGGCTCGTTTTGCTGATAGAAGGATCGATTGTTCCGCCTTTGCCTTCCGGCGAACAGACCACAGTCGCCCCGTTCCATGCGGTGCAGGAAGCCGAATTGAAACTGCAGGTCGCTGATTTCCTCGCTGCCGATCAGCTGGTGCAGAAGTGGCTGTCGGAACGGTTTGGTGGTGCACAGTGGCAGTGCTTTCGTGCGATGAGTGGCTGCTGCTGGCCCGGCTGCCCTTCCTGTGGGCTGATGTTCACGGCGGGCTGATGTGTCTCGATCCGGCCGCCCAGGTTCGTCTGACCGAGGCGGCACAATCGGCGGTCAGTGAAGAGTCAAGGCGTTTTGTAACTTACGAGCAGCTGCTGCGAGCAGCTGCAGCGACCGTGTCCGGCTGCCCCGAACTGTCTCACGGTCATTTGCAGAACGCAGAGCAGATGCCAAACATTCGCAAGGGTACAGCGAGACACCAACCGACTATTGGACGCACTACTTCTCAGCGATTTTATACGTTGCTGCGCCAGCCTTGAGCAGCAGACCAGCTTGAGCCGCCTTCATTGCATTCGGCCCAACAACATAATCCTTGATCAAGGCGCCACCTCCCTCGGCAGTCAGGTAGCAGGCGTTAAGCTTTTTTAGCTCCTTCTTTGCGGTTTTCGCAAATTCCACTAACGCAACCTCTTCGGATTTCATTGTCGTGTCCATTTGCCCTCCCCACATGATATTAGATGTTACCCGGCTTCGCATCAGTCTCACCACGTAACCATTTTGTGGACCTTCCAGCAGATCGGGTTCTGGACTTGGGCCCACGGGTAAGTTTGGCCACAAAGTCTTTTCCCAAAGGCATGCTATGCTTTGACGACAGTCGTGGAAGGATGTTCGCAATGCTGCCGCTAATGATGCCCAACGCACGCCGTCAATCACCAAAATCTCTGGATACTTGACGCGGAGGCGCCCAAACAGTAGCTCTTCATCATCAGTGTGAAGAAATACTGGCTGCAAAAAACCATACAATTTCATAACGTAATCTTATTTTGGCTTAGGGGACGAACTATAGGTTGCAGTTGTGTCGTTGACCTGTATTCGAAGTCCATTCGCAACCTCGCGGGTCGTTTCTGTGATCCCATCAGCATATGTGTCAGTTGTATTATGATGATGGAAGGTGCCATCTGGCTTTTCGAATGTCAAGTCGGGGTATGAAGCACCTTTCCGCCCACCACCCACTGGAGGTAAGTACTTTTCCTTCAAAGGCAATCCGGTCTTAGCGTCCGTTCCGCCGCCAACATGTACCCACCCTCGATTCGTTGCTAGTATAACATTGCTCTGCGGGTCTACATCAACTTGCATTTATGCGTTGCCTCGTCTGCCACACCCTTTGGCCATGTTATGACTGCTGGGTTCTGTCGAGGACCCGCAGGAGCTGCAGCTGAAGATGATCTGCGGGGCTTTGGTCGAACTGGCCATTCACCGCTGCGAGTCTGCCAGTCAGTTGTTTCGAGCTTCACTGTTGCTGCGGCAGGCCACCGCTGTACCGCGGTCCGCAGACGGACTGCTCAGAATTCAGCACGAGCTGGCAGAGGCACTGCAGTTGCTGGCCGAAACTCAGTGAGCAGCCAGCAGTAACTGAATCATCGGACACTTTCCATCCCGGCTGCCGGCACTTATGATCCAACGCTGATGTGTGTCTGCGTCGTCTGAACAAATTTTGCCTCTGCTGGATTCAGCCAATGATCACTGCCCCTTGTCGTCGTGTCTTCTCCCTGAGCATTCTCAGTGCAGTCGTGGCAGCCGGGATCTGTCTGTCCGAGGCTGCACCACTGTCAGCCGGGACCGTGCGACTTTATATCGGCACCTACACGGCAGGTGACAGTGTCAGCAAGGGAGTCTACACCTGTGAATTTGATGATGTCGCCGGACAGCTGACTGAGCCGGTACTGGCTGCGGAACTGAAAAACCCCTCTTTTCTGGCGATTCATCCATCGGGTAAGTTCGTTTACGCGGTCAATGAATTGAGTGAGGGTGGAGGTCGCGGACAAGGTGGCGTCACAGCCTTGAAAATCGAGGCCGATGGTCGGCTGACAAAAATCAACGAGCAGCCGTCGGGCGGCGGTGCGCCCTGTCACTGCAACATCGATGCGACTGGCACAGCCCTGCTGACTGCCAACTACGGTGGTGGCAACGTCATGGTGTATCCCCTTGCCGCAGATGGTTCGCTGCAGCCCGCCTCATGCAACATTCAGCACACTGGATCCAGCGTTGACAAGTCGCGTCAGGAAGCCCCGCACGCTCACTCCATCAATCTCAGCATTGATAACCGGTTTGCCTACGCTGCAGACCTGGGTATCGACAAGATCATGATTTACAAATTCGATGCAGCAACTCATCAGCTGACTCCTGCCCGGCAGACGGCAGCTCTTGTCACGCCCGGCGGAGGCCCCCGGCATTTTGCCATTCACCCGTCTGGAAAATTCGCCTGGGCCAACTGCGAAATGACCATGGTGGTTACAGGTTTCAGCCGCAATCCGAAAGATGGCAGCCTGTTCGCCATTCAGGAAATCTCGACAATTCCGGGCGGCTACAACGGTCGACGCAGCACCGCTGAATGTCTCTGTCACCCCACGGGAAAATTCCTGTATGTCAGCAATCGCGGACACGAATCGATCGCCGCTTACACGATTGACGAAACCAGCGGTCTGCTGACGTTCGTTGAGAACGAACAGACCGGCGGTCGCGAGCCTCGCAACTTCTTCATTGAACCAACAGGAAAATGGCTGCTGGCTGAAAACCAAAACTCCGATTCCGTGTTTGTCTTCAGCATCAATCAGCAGACCGGTGCTCTCGATCCCACTGGTCGTTCAGTGCAGGTTGGCAAGCCGGTCTGCATTCGCGCGGTGCCAGTGGCAAAGTGATTCAAAACAGTCCTCGACGGTCCGGGCAAGGGCTTCCAGAGAAGCCCTTGCCTGCGTCTGCAGCGTTGTGTTACCTGCGTGGCGCAGCGGTAGTCCCCCGCAATCACGTGCAAGCTGCCGTGCTGCTGAGCATGCAAAAGACGAGCAGCCTGATCACGCTGAGCTTTAAGCCGTGCGTTGTGCTTTCGAAGTTGTTCGGGGTATTGAGTAATCAACTCCAGAACCTCTGCTGCGTCAGAAAATTCCTGATCGGGAACAGTCGAGCCACCGGTGCGGCTGTCAGTGTCAGGGAATGAGCTTTCGCTCGCGGTCGGAGGTTCGGAGGCAGTGACAGTGGCTTCAGCAAAAACGCCACAGTTGCCACCCGGGCCGGCGCTGCTGTAAATTACCGAAGCGTCGTGTTTCTCTAATTCATGGCTCACCCAGCCACACTCCGGATCTCGTACCATGCCGCTTTTTGAATTTGTCTGCGAACAGTGTCAGCACGAGGCTGAACTGCTTGTTGGTCGTACCGAAACTCCAGCCTGTCCTTCCTGCGGTTCGCGCAAGATGCAAAAACAACTCAGTGTTTTTGCCGGTCGAGTTGCCGGAGGCAGTGCCAGTCTGCCAATGACTTCAGCCTGCCCTCCGCCGGAAGCCGGTCCCTGCAGCCCGCACTGCTGTCGACTGCCTCAGTAGCCTGCGCCCACAGGGACGCCAGGAATCAGACGCAGGTCCGGCGTTCCAGTCCGGGTGACGCCAATCGAAAACACCGGTTTTTGCCGCCTGATTGTGCCGTTTCGCGGCATAACCTGTGCATCTGCCCTCGGCGTCCCGAACGACACTGCCACGTTGGTCGTGGAAGATGTGCATCGTCTGCTAATCTGTTGCGAGGAATGTGCTCATGCTGCGAACGTTTCTCCCTCTGCCGGTGCTGTTCTGGCTGCTCACCGGCTTTGGTCTGCTTTCCTGTTCGGCGGATGAGCCTGTGCTCAGTGAGATGCCTGCTGCCTGGCAGACCGGTGGCCCTCGCGAAGAATTATTGCCGAAGTTTTCCAGCAGAGGTTCCGGCGGACCCGCGGGCGGAGCGTTGCTGACCGCTCAGTCTGACTCGCGTGACGGCCTGCATGGCTGGTGGAAGCGAACGGTGCCGGTCCAGGGAGGTCGCTGGTATCGGTTTTCAGCGTGGCGGCGAGTCGAGGGAGCGGCTGTTGCCAGACAGACTGCTGTGGCCCGTCTCTTCTGGCAGGACGCCGGTGGCAATGCACCGCTGCACGACTTTCCTGCTCGGACTACTTATCGCGAAGGTGAAAGGATGCGAGCGGAACCGGAGTACCCCGGAGATGACGAGGTCGAAGGGGAATGGGTGCGGACGTCGGGAATGTTTAGGTGTCCCGAGGCTGCTGCTCAGGCTGAAATTGAACTTTCGTTTCGCTGGGCTGCCAACACACGACTGGACTGGTCTGAGGTGCGGCTGGTCCCTGTCGATCCGCCGCCAACTCGGAAAGTCCGCCTGGCTGCTGTTCATTACGCTCCGGCGGAAGGACAGTCCAATGCCGAAAAATGTCGGCTGTTTGCCCCCGTGGTGCAGCAGGCGGCAGACCGCAAGGCCGACCTCGTCGTACTGGGTGAAACTGTCACGTGGTACAATGCGGGTAAATCGGCTGAAGAGTGTGCTGAGCCGATTCCGGGACCGTCGACTGAATACTTTGGGACACTCGCGAAACAGCACAATCTGTACATCGTTGTCGGGCTGCTGGAACGCGATCAGCACAAAGTCTATAACGTTGCTGTGCTGCTGGGGCCGGATGGAAAACTAGCCGGAAAATACCGCAAGGTCGCACTCCCCAGAACAGAAATCGATGCCGGCATCACTCCCGGTGGCCAGTATCCCGTATTCGAAACTCGCTTCGGCCGTCTCGGAATGATGGTGTGCTACGATGGCTTCTTCCCGGAAGTCGCTCGTGGGCTCAGTCGCAACGGGGCCGAAGTCATTGCTTTTCCGGTCTGGGGCTGCAACCCGCTACTGGCTGCCGCTCGCGCCTGTGAAAATCACACGGTCGTCGTCAGCAGCACGTACACGGATCCAAAAGCCAACTGGATGATCACCGGAATTTTTGACCGTGATGGTCGAATTCTGACGCGGGCCGAGCAGCAGGGCGATGTCGTGATTGCTGAGGTTGAGTTGGGACTCCCGGCTGTCTGGCACAGCCTTGGCGATTTTCGCGCTGAAGTGCTGCGGCACAGACCGGAACCGTGAAACTGCCTCAGCCAGGGACAACGGAAATGACCACTCCGCCCCGTCACCGCTCGTCCGCTTCCATCTGTCCCCCCATCGCCCTCGGTACGGCGAGAGGATTTGGGGCCAGGGAGTCCATTCACCGGCGTGTGTGCACCCGTGGGCTCCAGCCCGCGGATCGCCCCACTGCCCACTGATCACTGCCAGCGGTAAACAATCAGGCTGTCCAGAGCCCGCACAAAAACCTGGCCGTCTGCGATCGCGATATGAGCCCACGCAGTGGCATCGGTCACATGCACTTTATCAATTTCCTTGTACTCAGCCGGATCTGCCTCGAACAGAATCAGATCGCCAGCTTCGTCCAGTGCCAGAACTCGCTTGCCGTTAACCGCCATACTCCAGTATTTGCCAAACGGAGTTGTTCGCCAGAGTGACTCGCCACTGGCCGGGTCCAGACAGCAGAATCGCTGATTCCGCAGGTGCAGGTAAATGCGGCCGTCAATCACTACCGGTGAACTCATGTAAGCTTCCGTCTTGTTCTTCCACACTTCCGCAATCTGCAGCCCGGAATCACCTTTCTTCGCCTCATACATCAGGGCTCCACCGCCATAGCAACTGGTAAAAATTCGGTCGCCGATGATGGTGGGAGTCAGAATGTTCATGTCGCGGAACGAGGGAATAGCTACGGACCACAGGTCAGCACCAGTCGTCAGATCCACGCCGCAAAGTTTTGCACGAGTCTGCACGACGATCTGCCGAACGCCGGCCAGGGTTGCGAGGATGGGTGAAGAGAACGCGCCACCCATCATGCCGCCTTCCTCCTTCAGGCCACGCCACACCACCGCGCCGGTTTCACAATGCAGCTTCACGAGGCCACCGGAGGTCTGCACGTAAACAAAGCCGTTGTCCACCAGCGGCGAACAGACAAAGCCAAATGTCTGACCGGCAGTGCTGAACATCTCGCGGAAATCCGTGCGCCACAGTTCCTTACCCGTGGCAGCTTCCAAAGTCACCAGCACGTCCAGCATCCCGGGTACATACAAACGCTTGCCGTCATAGACCGGAGTGGCTCGAATCCAACTGCCGTTCGAGGCCGCAAAAAATGGCACGGCCATCGCACCTTCCCACTCCACCTGCCACAGCTCTTTGCCGCTGTCGCGATCTAGTGCTCGGGTCACCTCTTTTTTCTTGTCCACTGTTTCCGTGACAAATACGCGATCCGAGGCGACGATCGGACCAGAATAGCTGGGCCCGAGAGGCACTCGGTACAGTTCCTTCAAATGCTCCGGCTTAAGCGACGAAGGCCATTCCACCGGTTTCGAAACTTCGCAGTTTCTGGCATTTCCGCGCCACTGCACCCACTGCTCACGGTCCGCTGCAACGCTGACTGTGGAAATAACACCCAAAACCATCAGCGCCGGCGAAAGGAACCGCATACAGGTCTCCAAAACCGTTACAGAATACTTTTGTTCACATATTTGCCGCCAAGACGTGACTGTACCGGCGGCGAACGATATGACCGTTTTACGCTGTTCGGGTCATCTGGCCACTAATAATTCACCGCGATCATTTGCTGCCAACAGTTTTTGGACACTGCGGACAAAACCTCGGTCGGACCTTCCAGCTCGACCACTGCCCTCAAAAAACACTCCATTTTCTGTTCCGCTGAGGCCGTTTCACGGCACAGTCGGACTTTTGTCCGCCGCGTCTTGCTGGCACTTTCGATTCTTCAGCAGGAAAAAAAGCCGGGGCTGTTGCCAGCCCCGGCTTTCAATCGCAGTCTTCATTGCCTTCGCAGGCGACCGCTTATTTGAAAGGAACGCTCACCAGCTGAGTTCCGCCGGGAGTCCGAACCAGCAGCACCAGTTGCCCGCGTTCCCTGGCGGCTGCCAGGCCCTGCTGCAGGTCTTCCAGAGTTTTCAGGTCGGTTTTACCGATCCGCACCAGGACCGAACCGGGACGCAGGCCAATCCGAGCTCCGATGCCGCTGCGGCTGACGCTTGTGACCACCAGACCGCCCTCTCCCTCAATCTCCAGCTGCTCTGCCAGTTCTGCTGTCAGAGGCTGCACCTGCACTCCCAGGCCATCTACTTCACTGCTGTCGGCCTGAGCAACCTCTTGTGGAAATTCAGCCGCCGTCACGTCCAGAGTCACCTCTTTGCCGTCACGAATCACCACCATGCCGTACTTCTCACCAATCTTCAGCCGCTCGGCGATCGCGATCAGTTGCTGCCGCGAACTGATCTCGCGGTTGTTCAGACGTACAATCACATCCTGTACCATCACTCCGGCTTTATCGGCCGGCGAATTCTTTCGCACTTCAGCCACTACAACACCACGCCGACTGCCCAGTTCCAGAGCTCCGACCAACTCATTGTTGAGATCTTCCGGCGTAACGCCCAGATAGGCACGGCGCACTTTGCCGTCTGTCAGCAGCTGATCACCGACCCACCGCGCGAGGCTGACCGGGACCGCAAAGCCAATTCCGTCGTAACCGCCGCTGCGAGTTTCAATGGCGGTGTTGATCCCGATCACCTCACCCCGCATATTCACCAGCGGGCCACCGCTGTTTCCGGGATTAATTGCTGCGTCCGTCTGCAGGAACTCCTGACGAGAAGGCAGATTCTTGAGGCCTCGTGACTTGGCGCTGATGATCCCCTGAGTCACGGTGCTGTCGAGCCCGAACGGGCTGCCAAACGCCAGGACCCAATCGCCAATTTCCACCTGTGCGTCGTCACCCAAAGGCACTGTTGGCAGCAGCTTGTCCGTGTCGATCCTAACCACCGCAACGTCAGCGAAATCGTCTGCCTTGACATCAGTCGCCTTGTAATCCGTGCCGTCAGACAGCGAGACGATCACTTCGTCAGCGCCCCGGACAACATGTGCATTAGTCATCACGACGCCCTTCGAGTCGATGATGAACCCGGATCCCTCGCCCGTCGCCACTCCCGGTGATCCCCCACCCTGCCCCTGCTGCTCACGCATGCGTTCACCAAGATCTCCGAACAGATCCTCGAACGGTGTCCCGCCGAACTGCCGGCCAAACGGACTGCCCTGGAAGGGATCTGCCATGGTCTGCTGTTGATTCAGCTTGCGGACACTGCGGATCGAGACAATCGCCGGCAGCGTCTTTTTGGAAACCCAGCGGAATGCAGTGGAAAGCTCCTGAGCCCTTGCCAGTTCCGCCGGAGCCGGGATTTCATCCGCTGTCCCCCCAGCCGAGGCCTTGACCGGAGTCACTGATGCGAGAATTGCAAAACCCAGTAAACCGGCCGAAATCACACACGCAACCAATGAAATTCGCTGCAGCGACATCACGATTCTCCTCATGACCAGAACGATATTCACTTTCCGCCTTTGGTGGGAAAAGTTCACTGACTCTGCCCAATACGATGACAACAGTTGCCGGTGCGGATAATTTCCGGTGGGAAATCTTCCGTTTTCACGGTTCGGAAATGAGCCCCGGAGGCGCTGATCTAATTAGCCCTGCAAGTTTCGCAGCCGCCTCATACGCAGCACCACCTGCATCACCGCAAGCCCCGTCCACAGCGATGCATTACGCCAGCCGAACAGCTCCAGACCCAGCACAAAGGACGTCACCGGCACCCGCAGCGCCGCGCCAAACACCGTCACAAACCCCAGCCCGGACAACAGATTGAGCGGCAAACTCAACAGACGCGATAAACTGTGCCCCACTGCAGCACCCATGAAAAACAGCGGCGTCACCTCGCCGCCACGCAGCCCGCTGCCCACTGTCACCGCCGTAAACACCAGTTTCCAAAACCAGCTCCACCAGCCAGCTCCGCCGGTCGTGAATACTGAGGCAAGGCTGGTGGCCTGCGGCTGCCAGGGATTGCGGTCCGCTCCCAGACCCAGGGCTTCCGTCTGCCCGGTGCTGCCGGCCAGCAGAACCACCAGCAGTCCACCGCAAACCGGCCGTAACCACGGGCGTCGTACCCAGTGACTCAATTTCGCTGCCACGAACTCGGATGCCCCGGCATACAGTCGCCCGGTCACCACAAAACCCAGTCCCGCAACCAGCAGTAAACCGTGCTGCTGCAGCCACCCGCTGAAATCTGGCAGTGCGACCGCCGCGATGCTGTAATTCGCGTGAGCAGTCCCGCAGGCCGTGGCGGTCAGATGCCCGCTGACGGCTGCTGTCACACAGGGTATCAGTGCCGCCAGACGCCAGCGGCCAGTGCCTGGGGCTTCCAGAGCGTAAATCACTCCCGCGACAGGAGTTCCAAACACGGCGCCGAACCCGCCCGCCAGTCCGCTCTGCAGCAGAATTTGACGCTTAAGACCGGTATACCGCAGCCAGCGTCCCAGCCCGCCCGCCAGACCGCCTCCCATCTGCACCGCAGTCCCCTCACGACCAGCAGAACCGCCACACAGGTGCGTCAGCAGGGTCGCCACCAGCACCAGCGGGGCCATCCGCAGCGGAACCAGCCCCGGCTCCCCCCGAATCTGCTCAAAAATCAGCCTGTTGCCGCGCTCCACACCGTGGCCCGCCCGCTGATAGAACAGCCCCGAGATCAGTCCGGCCACCGGCAGCAGATACAGCAGCTCAGGAGCATTCCAGAAGATCAGGGTAACCCGCTGCAGCAGCCACAAAAACAGAGTGACCGACAGCCCCGTTACAACCCCCGACAGCCCGCCGGCAACAACACTGCCCGCTGCCTCGGTGAAGGTCTGCCGAGGTTCCGTTTGTAGCTCCGAAGTCGTCATCCTGCGCGGCCTGCTCGTCAGTTTCAGGGCGTTACCGGTCTGGCCTCGGACAGCGGGCTGCCCAGCGAAAGCAGCAGACGCTGACCGCTGCTTTCCACAACCACCTCCTGCGCACGCACTTCCACAATCGAACCGCTCATGGCTGCTGTCGTGAATGATTCGCCAGGGCCGGTGCGAGTCACCCGGTCAGACAATTGTTCCGTGATCCATACCAGCGGCTGACCATTGCTGAATGTGATGGCCGTCACAAAAGTGTGTTTCAGCGGGTCAACCGTATTCAGCCCGACCGCAAAAATATTCTGGCTGGCAATCCTTGCATAGTCGGCGACCGATGCAAGTGCCGGCAGAGTTCCCGGCTGCTGGTTCAGCTCGCCGCCCTGGCGATTCGGCAGCAGCACCGTATCGATGGAAACCGCAACATCGAACACACCCGTTCCGCCGGCTGGAGTCAAATTAAAGCTGGTGATCTGATGCAGCAGCCCGGCTTTGGTAAACTGAAACAGGAAATTATTGAATTGTGTCAGTGAACCGCGAGCACGCAGGGTGAATGGCAGCGAACGATACAGCACTGCACCATTTCGCAGCCGCCGACTGCCGGGCGAACCGGAGTCCACGACGGCATCCGTCAGTTGTGTCTTCCGCAACAGGCTCAACAGCCAGCTGCGATAGGCAGTCCGAGCAGTCTCGGCGTCGGCCGGCAGCGACTGCCGCACCCACGTCTCCATACGTCCGCCCGCAGCACGCAAATCAGCCAGCTGCTTTTCCCGGCTGCGAATATCTTTCTGCAGCTGGGCCGTACGAGCACGACGCTCCTGCAACGGACCCTGAATCACAGACTGCAGTATCCAGTCACCCGCACGCACAATGCCGATCAAAATCAGCAGGCCCAGCAGCAGTTGTTGCCTTGTCAGTTTCATGGCTGCACCTTCGCCTTCGGCTGCACCACGGACTCCGGCCGACTGGCGTTGCGGATGGTCAGCGTCGCCTGGAAACTGCCCTGCAGTTCCTTTCCCACCAGCTGTTCCCGAATTCCGGGGATGCGAATTTCGTGACGTTCGTCACGCAAAGATCGTTCCATTTGTGCGATCAGCTCAGGAGGCTTGCCGATGCCGCTGAAAGTGGCCACGCTCGTGCCAGGGCCCGCCGCTGCCACACTCAGCTGCTGCACAGTGATGCCTGGGCGAGCCGGAATGCGGCCGGTCAGATCCAGCAGTTCATCCGGCCAGCTGAAGCGATTCTTTTCCCACGCCGTCAAAGCTGTCACCAGTGCCCGTTTGGGTTCAGTGTCCCGCACCAGCTCATTCAGCTCCTGCAGACGCTCAGCCAGTCGCTGATTCTCCTGATCGATTTCATCAAACTGCGACCACACCCAGGCACCGCCGCCACACACCAGCAGCAGCAATGTGGCCGCCGCAGCCAGCCAGCGACCGCGATTCGATCGCGGCGGCTGAGGACGTCGCGGGGCCGCAAAATCGATCGCCGGACGGATGCCCCGCGCCGACTCACTGATGGCCGCCAGCAGCGGAGCATAGTCGGCAGAATCCGGGCTGGTGTCGGCTTCATTCGCCCCTGCGTCTGCGACCAGATCCAGCCCCGAAACATGCTCCACTGCACACTGGTAGTGATCAGCAAAGGTCTGGGCCAGCCCCTGAGTCTCCTCGGCCGCGCCAATCAGCACCACACGGGAAATCCGAGTCCGCTGGGCCAGATGGCCTCCCGCAGAAATGAGGGTTCTTTGAGTTTCACCGATCAGAAACTGAGCGGCGTCCGGTTGCGGCATACCCTTCGGCAGACGAATCGTTCGCGATAACAACGGCAGACCACTGGTACTGACCAGCACATCCGCCTGCTCGTCACCACGAGCCACCAGCAGAGTGGTGTCTACCGGCGTCTGCCCGTCCCAGGTCCCCGCCGTCGCAGACCACCCCGCGGCTTCCCTCACCGCAGCAAAAGCCCGCAGGGCATGCGGAGCTGCCAGCACGGCGGTGTTGCGACAGCCACTGAGGTCTCGCAGAACACGGATCTGAGCCTGCTCTTCCGCCATAATCGCCATGGCACTGACCGTGCGACTGCCGTCAGCGCGAGCCGGATAGGCGATAAAGTCAAGTGCCGAATCTTCCGTCAGCCCAGGCAAGTTCTGCAGCGCCAGATTCTGCACCAGCGCAGGCAGCTCGTCCTCCGTCGCCGGAGGCACGTCGAACGTCGTCGACTCAATCGCACCGCGACCAATCAAAATCAACAGCCGCTGCTTCTCACACTTCGTTTCCTGCACCACCTGCCGCAACAGATCCGTTGCACCCGTCGCTGACTGCGGCTCCGTCGGCAGCCTCAGCCCCGAATCAATCATCCTCAGCCGGCCACCGCGGTCCGCGTCAGCACACGCAAATCGCAGCGATCGACCGTTCCAGCGCACCGCCAGAATTCGAGCCATCAGAAGGTCTCCAGTCTGCTCATACCCGCCCCCCCGCAAAAAAAACTCACCAGCACAGTGCTCGGGCTGGAAAGCCCGAGCTACAGCCGAACACCCGCTCCTCCCGCCACTGCCCACTAACTCCTCCCCTCGCCCCCTTGAAACGGGGGAGAGGGGTTGGGGGTGAGGGGGCGATGGCATCCCTGCCATAGAAAGGAGACTCGAGAAAGTAGAAAGTAGAAAGCACGCTCAACGTAATCACAAGGTTCCGGCTCAACGAGGTCCACTCCGCTCCCTCACGGTCGCGGCTCATGTCTGCCCACCGAACACCGAACACTGCAACACCCGCAAGCGCCTTACGGCAATCTCCAGACATCCCAGGCGCAGAGGACAGATCTCGGGCTGGAAAGCCCGAGCTACGGCGAGCCCTCCCGGCAATTCCTCGTGCTCGTGCTCGTGCTCGTGCTCGAACTCGAACTCGAACTCGAACCCCGCCCACCGCCCTCCGCTCACTGCCCTCCCCCCGCCGGCATAAGGCCGGAAAGCGGAAACTCAAGCTTCTCCTCCGTCACATCACGCCAATATACCCGCCTCGATGCACCCGAAGCAGCATCCAGAATCAGTTTTCGTCTCAGCAGAGGGCCTCCCACAGCACGAAACACAATCAGTTCCGCCTGAAACACATCTCCGGTGTCGGTGAGTTCCGGCAACACCGCCCGCCATTGCTCCACCGTCAGCACACCAGCCCGCACCGGCCACAACAGACTGCGTCGTTCAAATGGCTGCAGTCGAGTTCTCTGAGCCGCCAGGCTGGCCGCCTGTTCAATCGTCAGCCCCGGCAGACTCCGCAACACCTCCTCAGGTGCCTCCTGCAAACTGATCCGACCCGCAATAACCGGGCCGGGCTCTGTACTGCACACGTCCGTCAGCTGCCGAAACAGCAGGTCGGAATCCGCCTGCGTCGACTGCAGCGGACTGCGCACCAGTGTCAGCGGCCGAGTCCCTGCGGCCGGTACCAAAACCATCCCGTCCACCAGTTCACCCAAAGATTTCAGGCTGGCACCCGCCGTCGCACCGGCAGGCAGCGGAACGGCATCCGCACCCTGCTCCGCTGCTCCTGTCGGTGTTGTTGCTGTCAGCCCGTATACTCTTGCCAGCAGGAGAAACTGCAGCAGTGATTCCGGAATCCGCCCCTGCAGACTCGCACGAATCGCATTTAAGTCGGGCTGATTTATGTTGACTTTTGCAGTACCATCAGGTTGCGACAGCCGCTCGGCTGACCACACCGTCAGCAGCTCACAAAGCGGACGCATGGTCCCCGCTGCCGCTCCGGTCTCAGCATTCAGGCCAGGCTCCGCAAAAGTCTCAGTCGAAAGTTCCTGCAGTGGCAGCGCCACGATCGGATCGCCACCTTCCGGTGGGACGTCACTGCTCGCCGGGTTGACCCCGGTTTCCGCACTGGCCGCAACGTTTGTTGCAGCACCCGTCGCAAACAGCTGCCACGCACTCATACCACGCACCGCCAGTAACTGTTCCAGCGCCTGCGGTACCGCATTCGCCGGCCGGATCGCAAGACCCAGCCCCTGATAGTACTCAGACTCGGCGCCCTGAGGCCTTGCTGTTTCGTCCGCGTCCATCCAGTCCAGCAGCGAATCGGCAATAATCTCGGTCATGCCCGGCAGTCGCAGCAATGCCTGCCTGCCAGCTCCCGGAGTCGTCTGTTCCCAGCGCAGCACTGTCGCCAGATGCAGCTTCGAAGACTCTGTGGTCAGGCCAAATCGCAGCGTCGGAACTCCGCCAACAGGGCGATCCACAGAAATCACAGAAAATCGCCACGCGTCATCTGCCGCCAGCGCAGCCTGCGACTGCAACTGTGCGATGGCCGCGGGACCAGCCTCTGCCGAGTCAGCCGCCACACCTGCCCCGCCGCTTTCACCACCGGCAGCCAGCAGCCCGTCCACTGTGCGTCCACCGAACAGATCAGGGTTACTTGTTAAGCCCCCCAGGATCTCGCGACGCCGGCCAGGCTGGCCGGTCAGCCACAGCAGTTGAGATTCCGCGGACACCATTGTCTGCCGCGCCTGCAGCAGGGATCCGTGCAGACGCACTGCCTCGTACTCGGTCGACATGGCTGACAGAAAACCAAAACCAGCCAGCGACAGCATCACCACCAGAACCAGTACAACAATCAGTACAACTCCGCGTCGCTGCAAGGGCGATGTTCGACACTGCCGCAATTCAGTTGCCCGGAATTTCACGGCAGCACCCCCGGCAGGCTCTCTGCCCCATCCAGCAATCCCGGCATGGCACCAGTGATCGGCTGCAGCACGAACGTTCGCTCCAGCAGCTCGAGCGGAATTGCCGGTTCACCCAGAGACAACTCAGCCGTCGCTGCCGGACCCGCGGCATTGCCCGAGACACCGTCCGCAGCAGCCGCTGCCAGACTGTCGCCGACCGGACCCTGCAGTGATCGCTCAGCCAGCTTTTCTGCTGCTGCCGAGCTAACCAGCCACATTCGCAGTCGCAATGCCACTGGCAGTCCTCCCTGGGCAGTGCTGTTCCAGGAAGACTGCCAGCGACGGCCGTCGAAATATTCAAACTGCACCGCCATCGCTTCCGGAATTCGCTCTTCGTCCAGAGGTGCTGCGGCGGTCAGCGGAGCACTGGTGGCAGTCAGTTCTGTCAGAGCATCCGGTGCCGGCAGACCGGACTGCGGATTCTGCTCACGCGCCAGCTGCAGCAGTGTGGTGCTGTCCCAAACCTGACGAGTCAGGCCGGTGCCAGGCAGGCTTTGCTGAGGATCGGCAGGCATCGTGGCGGGAATGCCGGCGGTCTCAGTCGCCGGCAGCGCAAGTTCTTCCGGCATCGATGTCGCTGGTGTGGAACCCCACGGACGGAACTGCCACAGAATGATCCGAAATGCTGGCGTTGCCGGACCGGCAGCCGTCGGCATCGCCGGTTCTGCTCCCGGATCTGTTGCGGGATCCGCTGGTGCCACCGGAACAGCCGTCTCGCCTGGGGCCGCAGCCAGTGTCGGATTGACCGCAGCCGGGGCTGACTGCGCCGGGACGGTCGTGTCTGTGGCTGCTGCTGTGAACTTTGCGGGAACAACCAGTCGCAGCAGAGTTGCTGTGCCCTGCAGCGAAAGCCCAGGCAGCCCCCTCGTCTGGTTCGGCAGACCCAGTGACTGCAGCCAGACCGGCAGGTCAATGGCCTCCAGTTCGGGTCCCATCGCCAGTGCCAAAGGATCCTCGAAAGACTGCTCAGGCAGGGGCTCGGAGTCAGCACCTGGGGTGTCTGCAGCAGATTCCAGAAACTGCACCTGCCGCCCTGCATCCAGCAGCGCCACGGACTCCAGGTCTTCCTGCAGCTGCAGCATCAGACTGCGTCGCAGCTGGCGTTCTTCGGACTGCACACGACCGGCTGTCAGCCAGGCGTTGTACATGGACAGCAGCCCCCAGATGACAGTCATCAATGTCGCTGACAGCACGGCAGCAATTAGCAGTTCGATCAGCGTGTAACCGCCGCGAACACCAGGGCTGCGAATCAGGCTTGCATGCGGGACACGGCTGTGGCTGGTCATGGCAGCAATGCCCCCTCAGGAGACCGCTGCCAGAACGGACTTTCAAAAGCACCCGGCGGTGCCGGGCCGGAAATCCAGCGAGTCAGAGCAAAGCGGCGCCTGCGCACCTGCGACTGGTTACCCTCTGCCACCTCCACCGTCAGCGTCCACATGCCCGGAAAAGCCGCCAGCGGCTGCAGGCGGACGGAAAATCGCCACCCGATGACCGGATCGGCTGCCGACTGACTGCCACTGATCTGACCGGCTGCCAGTTTTTGAGCCGGGTTCGGTACCGCAAACTGACCGACCGGGGTATCAACAGTGGGCTCCGCCGGCGGCATCATCGCTGCATCCAGCGGCAGCAGCGGCTGATCTTCACCTGCTGTCAGCGGTCGAGCCCCCAGCAGCAGCTCATTCAGTGTCTGTTCGCAAATACGCTGAGCACTGTCCAGTGTTTCCGCGGCCTGCGACTGCTCGCGACCCATGCCCGCCAGCCGTGACAGCACCACCGCGGCACCCATCAGCATGGCTGTGGCAATGATCACCTCCAGCAGCGAAAAACCAGCGGCGCACTGCCGGCCGCAGCCGGGGACACGGCAGCGATTCATGGCGGCACCTGCGAGTCTGTGCTGGTGGCCGACAACTGATCAGCCGCCCCAGTTTCAGCAGCCGGTTCCGTCACTGTCTGCTCGGCCACGCGGAACGGAGCTGTGCTGCTGGCCATTCCCGTCAGACCGCGGAGTGTCAGGTCAATCACAAACTGCCGTTGCCCGTAAAGCCGCAGCTGGCAACTGGAGGTGCGTCCGAGTGCTGACCATGGAATGCGGTCGGACTGACCGCTGCCGGCCGGCGGAAATGAGACACCCTTCGGCAGACGATCGCTTCGCAGCACCACCGCAGTCACAGTCGCCGGTTCAGTTGCCGGCGCAGCTGCCGTGTTCGCGGATTCCACAACCGCCGGCGCGGCGAACTCTGAGCCGACTGCAGGCGCAGCCACCGGCTGCACCGCAGGGTCACGCTCAATCCACCACACCTGCCCACCGGGCTCGAAACGGAACCAGACCGGCACGCCCTCGCGAATCGCCAGGGCCCGAGACTTTGCCAGCGCCGCCTGAACCTGTCTGGCCGCACCCGTCAGACGACTTTTGTCCAGAACGCCACGCAGCGATGGCTGCGCTAGTGCCGCCAGTGCTGACAGGACAGCCAGCACAATCAGCAGTTCCACCAGCGAATAACCACGCCGCGACATGTTCAATCCCTCTTCCCCGCAAGCAGTCAGAGTTGCCAGTTGCCAGTTGCCAGTTGCCAGTTGCCAGTTGCCAGTGATCAGCAATCCTCCCCTCGCCCCCGCAGGAGAAGAGGGGTTGGGGGTGAGGGGGCCATCCACCCTTTATTCCCGCACCCGTGGGCTTCCACCCACGGCTCACCCCGCTGATAACTGATCACTGACGAGCAATCCTCCCCTCGCCCCCACCGGGGGAGAGGGGTCGGGGGTGAGGGGGCCGACCACCCTTTATTCCCGCACCCGCGGGCTTCCACCCACGGCTGGCCCCGCTGACCACTGGCCACTGACGAGCAATCCTCCCCTCGCCCCCGTCGGGGGAGAGGGGTCGGGGGTGAGGGGGCCATCCACCCTTTATTCCCGCACCCGTGGGCTTCCACCCACGGCTCGCCCCGCTGGTCACTGGTCACTGCCCCCCTTCCCTCCCGCTTCGCCTTCGCCAGTCCAGCTGACAATGTCGTCGTCCGTGTTCTCCTGACCGTCCGGGCCCCACGACCAGATGTCCGGTACATTGATCTTGTTGTGAGTCGGCGGGTACTCGTAAGCATAATTATTGCCCCACGGATCCTTCGGCAAAGACTCCGTTTTCAGATACGGACCGTCCCACGTTCCAGTCGCTGCTGTGCCGCCTGCCGCAGCATCCCCGCCACTGGCCTCAGACGATTCTCCGCTGGCCGACCCAGATCCACCGGCGTCGCCCGGTTTCGCCACCAAAGCCGACAAGCCCTCTTCCGTCGACGGAAACTTGTTCATGTCCACGGCATAACGTTCCAGTGCAGACTGGAACATGCCGATCTGAGTCTTCACGGCGTTGACATCCGCCTTTTGCTTGCTGCCCAGCAGCCGCGGTCCAATCAGCGATACCAGCAGCACCAGAATCGCCATGACGATCAGCAACTCGGTCAGCGTAAAACCACGACGTACCACACCAGTTGTCAATGACTGTCGTTTCATCTTCAGCTCCTTTCATCAACTCATCGAAGTACTCATCTCGAAGACCGGCAGCAGCAGCGCCACAATCACGAACAGCACAGCGCCGCCCATGACCATCAGCAGTGCCGGCTCAATCAGCCGGACCATCGTGTCCAGCTGGCGAGCCACCTTGCGGTCTATCCCGTCAGCAACATTTCCCAGTACACGTTCCAGATTGTTGGCCTCTTCTGCGATGGCGATCATCGCCATGATGCCCGGCGGAATCAAACCACAACGGGCCAGCGGAGTCGACAGGGGTTCGCCCGCGGAAATGTTTTCCGCCGAAGTGCGAATGGCTCGCGCCAGCACCACGTTTCCTGACGAGTCACTGCTGATCTGCAGTGCTTTCAGCATCGGGACTCCGTTCCGCAGCAATGTTCCCAGAATGCGGCAAAACCGACTGACAGCACTGTTCAGCGAGATTGGGCCGAAGACGGGGATGCGAGTCTTTGTGCGGTCGAGCAGTTCGTGGCCACGGTCGGACCGCGCCCAGCGACGCAGCAATGCCACTCCGCCACCCGCCGCCAGCAACACCAGCAAACCAAACCTGCCCAGAAAATCGCTCAGCCACAGCAGGGCGATGGTGGGAGCCGGCAAGGTGCCCTCACGCTCCAGCTGCGCGAACAGCTCGGAAAACTTCGGTACGAAAAACACAATCAGCACCAGCGTGACCGTGAAGCCCGCACACGCCAGAAAGGCCGGATAAGCCATCGCACCGCGAATCCTGGCCCGCAGCTCTTCCTGACGCTCCAAAAATTCGGCCGTCTGCTGCAGCGATGCCTCCAGAAATGCACCCTCAGTGCCCGCACGCACGATCGACAGCGTCAGATCACTGAAGACGTCGCGGTGAGCAGCCATGGCCTCCGGCAGCTGCCGACCGTCCGCTACCTTTGTGCGAATGTCCAGCAACACTTCCTTCAGATGTTCGTGAGTCACCTGGCGGGACAGCAGGTCCAGCGCCTGCAGCAAAGGAACACCATTGGTCAGCAGGTCAGATAACTGAGTCAGCGTGGCGGCCAGAACATCAGGCTTCACACCACGCTGAAATTTCAATGACAGAACCGGAGCTTTGGCCTGAGTCACCGAGAGCGGGCTAAGAGCGCGCTGGGAAAGCATCGCCAGCACATCCCGACGCGTATCGGCCGTGATCACGCCGGAAACGTCCTGACCGGACATCGTGCGAGCTTTCCAGGCAAAATCAGGCATCGCTGTACTCTCCGCACACGACCCTAGTCGGCCTTGGTGACCCGCAGCACCTCTTCGATGCTGGTCAGCCCCCGCGACACCTTCAGCCAGCCGTCCTGACGCAGAGTCCTCATGCCGGAGGCAATTGCCGCCCGACGAATCTCAGCCGTGCCGCGTTTCTCAGCCGCCAGCTGACGAATCTCGTCGTTCGTCACCAGCAGCTCGTAAATCCCCAGTCGGCCCGAATAACCGGTGTTGCGACAGTGCCGGCAACCCACCGCTTTGTAGATTGGCGATTGAGCCGTATAGTCGGACAGCGGAAAGTCGGACGGGACCTCGTCCGCAGACGGCATGTAAGGCTCGCGACAGTGACGACACAGCGTTCGCACCAGACGCTGAGCCATGATGCCCTCCACCGTGCTGCTGATCAGGAACGGCTCCACACCCATGTCCGAAAGTCGCATGAACGCGCCTGCCGCGTCGTTGGTGTGCAGCGTGCTGAACACCATATGCCCCGTCAGACTGGCCTGCACAGCGTTCTCGGCCGTTTCAAAGTCACGAATTTCACCCACCAGCACCACGTCCGGGTCATGCCGCAGAATGCTGCGCAGACAGGCCGCAAAGGTCAGACCCACCTTGTGGTTCACCTGAATTTGATTGATCCCCTCCAGCTGGTACTCAATCGGATCTTCAGTCGTAATGATCTTGTTCCGCTCACTGCGAATTTCTGCCAGGGAACTGTAGAGCGTTGTGGTTTTGCCCGAACCCGTCGGACCAGTCACCAGCACTATCCCGTGGGGCAAACGAATCAGCTCGCGAAACTTTGTGCAGGTGTCCTCCTCCATCCCCACCCCGGACAGCGAAAACTTCATCGCGTCCTTGTCCAGCACTCGCATCACCACACCTTCACCATGCAGCATCGGGATGATCGACACGCGAATGTCCACCTCACGCCCAGATACCCGCAGCTTGATGCGACCGTCCTGCGGAACTCGCTTCTCGGCAATGTTCAGACGAGCCATGATTTTTAGACGGCTGAGAATCGCGGCCTGGAAACGATTCAGCTCTGGAGGAACAGGCTGGTTCTGCAGCACACCGTCGATTCGATAACGGATCTTCATCCCCGCAGCCTGCGATTCCATGTGAATGTCACTCGCTCGCGCCGTGACAGCTTCCGTCAAAATGTCGTTCACAAGCCGCACGACTGATGCCTGCTGAGCCATCGCTGCAGCTTCGGAATCTTCAAATGACAGATCGCCAGGCAGTTCCACGTCGTCGTCAGCGGACGCCTGAGCCATCAGGCCGTCAAGCGTCTGAGCACCCACGCCAAGATGCAGCTTGATCAGCCCCGCAACTTCCGTGGGCAATGCCGTACAGATTGTCACAAACAAACCCGTCGCCTCAGCCACAGCGTCCGCCGCCTGCACGTCAAATGGATTCGACAGCACTATCTTCAGCGTGTGCTCAGTACGAGATACCGGGAAAATGCCGTGCCGATGCACCAGACGCACCGGGAAATCCTGCAGCAGCTCTTTGCCCGGCTGTTCGCGAGTCAGATCGATGACGGATAAACCCAAAGCCTGAGCAATCGCGCGGAGCGCATCCAACTCGGTACCATAACCAAAATCACGACACACACCCGCCAGACCACTGTGAACAAAAACTTGCTGCACGTCGTCAAGCTGCCGCGCCTGCAGACGACGCGATCCCTCACGGAACGTCACGGGACGCTGTATCAGTGAACTCATGGCAGGATTCCGGACAAAACACAACAGCCGACGCAGAGCCTTCAGACGCTGCAGCGGATGAAATGATGGCAGGTGAATTTCAGGGAGGTTCCTGGGAGAACCGTAAAAAACGGCACACCAGGAGGAAAAACAAGCAGAGTCAGGCAGGAGATTCAGGCGGGACCGCCGGAGTCCAGGCACCAGCGGTGGATTGAGAATCCAAAGTATGTGTAATCCAGAGCAGCAGACCGTTCAAGGGGCAAGTGGCAAAACACGGCCGTCCGGACGGGATTACATGAGATGAGATCGTCATTTCCGGACTCGAAAAATGCAGGCAGAATACGACAAATTCGTAATTCCTGAACTCCGCGGCTGCCTTTTTGGCAGTGCGTGTGGCGAGTTGTTCAGCATCGGTCCGGCCAAATCTGCCCCGTGATGCGGGTTTTTGGGCAGCCCCCCGCTCAGGCTGCGCTCAGACGTTGAAAATCACTCCGCTGTGCTCGGGCTGGAAAGCCCGAGCTACGGAAAGCCCCTCGGCGATTCCTCGTGCTCGTGCTCGTGCACCGTACCCTTTGCGTCTTCCTTCGCGGCTTCGCGTGAAACCAACCGGTCCCAACCCCCCGCAGCGGCGGTCTCGAGGCATCCCAGTCGCAGAGGGCAGAACTCGGGCTGGAAAGCCCGAGCTACGGAAAGAATCACCCGCGATTCCCGTCCGCAGCTCGCCAAACTGTCCGCTGTTCACGCAATCCTCCCCTCGCCCCCGTGAAACGGGGGAGAGCGACGGTCTTTGTGTGAGTCAAGATGGTAGGTGAAAAAAAGTGTTCAAGATGTGGTGTTCGATGCTAATCGAACGTGCGTTGTCGAATGTGCGGGCGCAGCGGGGGCCCGCCCCCTGCACCCCGGGGATTTTTTTAGGCATGGCGCCGCGGTTCAATCTTGTGAGGCGAGCGCCCTGTCTGTAATCTTCGACTCGCTCGATCAAACAGAGGGAAGCTCTGCGGGGACGCAACTTCCTAAGGGATAGTCGAGTCGCCGCGGCCTCAATCGCCGTGAGCACGCGTGGTGGCTGATCCCTGATCAGCCATCACCTTTTCCTCTCCTTTCGTTCTCCACATGGTCTTTGTTCGGACCATACTGTTGAGGATGGTCAGCAGCTTGCGCATGCAGGCGACGATCGCAACCTTCTGCGGCTTGCCTCGGCTCACGAGCCGACGATGGAATTCCACCAGGGCTGGGTTGCTGCGTCCACCGGACACTGAGCGATGACCTCGCGACTGGCCTGACTCATGGACGATCGGTGCAAATCCAGCGAGCTTTGCGATCTCGCTGCGGTTGAGCTGTCCCAATTCCGGCAGCTCGCACAGCAGCGTCGCTGTCGTCACCGCCCCGACTCCCGGAACGCTCATCAGTACCTCGACGCTGGCGTTCGTTTTCGCCTCCTCCGCAAGGAAACGCGCGACCTCAGCGTCCAGCTTTTTCAGCAGGCTTTTGAGCGTTTTGAGAACTCGCTCGATCGTCTTCTTCATCTTGGGATCTGACTCCTGCTGCAGACGATTGTTCTCCTGCCCAATCATCTCCAGCACCTGCTCACGACGCCGCACGACGGCGTCTCGGGCCTCCTGCTCGGCTGTCTTCACAGGAGCGGCTGGCAGCCCCGCCGTCTGAGCGAACTGACAGATCGCTTCCGCGTCGATCGGATCTGACTTTTCAAGCCGACCCATGGCGCTCGCGAACTGACGGACCTGTCTCGGATTGGCGATTGCCACTGAGATCCCGGCATCCTGCAGCGTCTTGACGAGGCCCCTTTCATACCCTCCGGTGGCCTCACAGACGACGAACACAGAGTCGCCGTCCTTCACCTTCTGCACAATGGCCTTCTTGATCGCAGGTGCTGTATTGGAGATCGTCTTTCGGATCTTGCCCTGAGAGTCTGCGATGTCGAGCCTGTTCTTTGCCACATCGACACCGATCACGCGTTCTGCCTGATTAGAAACTGTCATTGTCCCATCCTAGTAATGCGAGCTCGCTGTGAGGCGGCTCTTGCGACGGTTCGGGGTCAACAACAAAGGCTATGCGTTCTGGCTCTCCCACGATCTTGGTGATCCAGGGGTTAATCGAACTGCATAGCCATCTAATTCCGGCTGCAGACCGGCATCAGATAAACATACCACCGCTGGCGGCCGGCGGAGGCAAAAAAGTCCAGATCTCCAGATACTAGGGGTCGGGGGTGAGGGGGCTAGTCACCCTGAAAAGCCGCCGTTCAGACGTTCAAAATCGCACTGCGCTGTGCTCGGGCTGGAAAGCCCGAGCTACGGAAAGCCCCCCCCCGGCGATTCCTCGTACTCGTGCTCGTGCTCGTGCTCGAAAACCAAAAACCAAAGCCGCCCCCCCGCTCCCCCCTCATCGCCCAAGGACGTCGTCGAGTACCTGCATCACCCGACGCGAATTCGTTCGCTCCAATGGCACAAGACGCACACTCCGCGCCCGCGAAACACTCGATGTCTCGTCCAGTTGCCGAACCAGCTCACTGATCTCCTCAATCAGATTCTGCGGTGCCTTCAATACCAGAGAATTCGTCTCCCGCTGCACCTCCACCGTTAATAACGGTGATGATGACTGAGCATTAATCTGACGCAGCACACTGGCCACCGAACTGTCAATCCCCGCAGGTATCTCAATCGCACGACGACTGCCACCCGCACTCAGCTCCGTTCGATAAACCCCCTGAATCACGTCCTCAATCTCAGACGCATCCGCATGCCGCACCTCCAACACCTCCGTCCGAAAAACACGACCGGAATCCGGCAGCTTCTCCGTGTCCAGTATCTCCAGCAACTGCTCAATCCGATCCCGGTCCGTCCGCGAACCATAGACAATCAAGGCGTTCAAACGAGTCTCCGGGACGATCACCACTGAACCAAAGGCCAGCAAACCCGCTCGACTGGTATACACCGCCTGCAAAGTCTCCGATACCTCCTCCGCTCCCGCGTTCCGCAGCTGATACACCGAAAAATCTCGACCACGCTGGCCACCCGCTCGCGAAAATGCCGTCCTCACAATCGACTCCAACTGGTCCAGCGCCCCCGCATCCTCCGACGCAATCGTAATCCGATCCGCCCCCGGAATCACAACCACCGCCGGTAATTCATCCGCCGACTGCACGGCACCCGTAACACCGGCTGCCACTGCACTCGCCGGATCGTCCTGCGAACTACACGGAAAGCCACACTGCGGATCACTGCCATCCCCGCGATCCGCCCCGCCCTGTGCCCCTTCCTGCGCACCGCTGCCCTGAACTGCTCCACCTCCCGGCTCCAAAATCCTTCCGCCTCCAGCACCAGGCTGCAGCACTCGCAGCGGATTCCGCCGAATGCGCGGCCACAAATCCTGAATCCGACGCACCGCTCCGTCCACGTCACCAGTCACCGGAATCACTCGCACACTGCCACTGCTGCCCGGCACGCCTCCCGCCGAAACCTCCTGAGACACCGCCGGTTCACCCATCTTCTGCAACAGGAGACGAATGTCCTGCAGCTGCTTCCTCGTGCCTCGCAACAATAACTGCTGACTGTCCTCGTCCGCCTGAATCGTCGGATAGTCGCCGGACTTCACGTAACTATCCCCGTACAGACTTTCAATGGCGTTCTGAGCCGCCTCGGCACTCAGCACACGCAGCGGTATCACATCCATCTCCTTCGGATCACTCTGCTGCAGTCGCTCCATCACACCCTTCACCGCCTGCTGTCCGGCTGACGTCGTGGAAATGACCAGCTGCTGAGTCGTCTTGTCCCACGAAATTAAAGCTGCCGGATCCAGCGACTGCAGCACATCCCGCACCACCTGCTCGGCCGTGTCGCCATTCATGCCAGGCAGCGCGTACATTTCCACCTGACGAGGCTCTGCGGCAGCCGGCGGTTCCAGCTCTGACACCAGCCTCTCAATCACCGCATGCTGCTCCGGACGCGCCACCGCAATCAGCGCCCGCGCCTCATCATCCACCGATATACGCACGTTGTCCGTTCGATTAAACAGCGACTGCAGCGCAAGCGAAAGTGACGTGCCGTCCGAATTTCGCAGCCGATACGTCCGCGGTTCCGCCGCCACTGCCGGTGTCTTTCGCACCATCATCTGCTGCACCACACGCTCCACCGTCTGATGCTGCTCGGCGGTCGCTGTCGCCACCAGCACCTCCTGCGAAGTGTCCGTGACAAACACCGCATCCGGATACAGCTTCTCCAGCACCTCCTGAGCCTCGTCCGCTTCATACGGCCGCAGCCAGTAGCTGCGAGTGTCGAGGCTGCTGCCACTGGTGCCGCCCGTCTGCCCCAGCATTTGCTGGATCTTCTCCCGCACAGCCGTCATTTCGGCCGCCGGAGCACTCACAAACAGCTGCCGACCAATTCGGTCGGGTGTCACCGTGACCGCCGCCGAGACCACAGACTGCAGCGCCTGCTGCGCTGCCAGACCGTCCATCGTGCCAAGGCGGAAGACGGCCAGCTCGCGAGGCTCAGCGGCTGCCGGAGCCTGATCAAGCTGCTCGATCAGCCCGCGAATCTCCGCATGCTGATCATCTTTTGCCACAACCACCAGCCGCCCCGTCCGATCATTGCCCGTAATCCGAATGCCGTCGAATCTGGTATACAGCGACTGCAGCAGAGTCTGCACGTCCACCGCACCCGCGTGTTTCAGCTCATAGATCTGCGGCACAGCCACCGCACCATCCAGCCCTTTGCCTTTCAGCTCATCAGTAATCTTCTGAATTGTCTCATGCTGTTCGGGTGTCGCCGTCGCAATCAGCAGTTTGCGATCAGCATCGATGAACAGTCGAGCATCCGGGTACATCGCCAGCAGGGCTTCCTGCGCTTCATCGGCGTTCGGCGCACCCACGAAGTACGTCCGAGTTTCCCGGCCTCGCCCGCTCAAACCCTCGGTGATCTGCTGCAGCATTTTGCCGATTTCTGCCTGCTTTTCCGCCGTCGCTCGCACGAACAGCTGCCGACCGCCCGCATCAGCCGTCACCTGCACTGAAGCATCCACCAGCGGCTGCAGCACCTGCAGCACGGCCGTCGGAGTACTGCCTTTCAGAGGATAGACCTGCAGGCTGACCGCCGGAGCTGTGCCTGTCGGAGCCAGCTGCTGCAACACCTGATCCACCAGCTGATGGTCGCGCGGAGCCGCATTCACCAGCAGCCGTCGTCCCGGTTCATCGGGCGTCAGTGTCGCCCGCGGCGCCAGCGGCGTCAGCGTCGCAACAGCCACCGCCGCCGTCAGGCCCGGCGGCAGCGGATGACTCTGCAGCTTCCTCTCCCGCTCGTCTTCCGGCAGCTGCAGCTCCTGCAGCAAAGACTGCACACGCTGCTGCTCTGACTCAGCCGCCGTCACCAGCAGCCGCCGGTTCACAGCGTCCACTGTGACAGCTGCTTTGGGAACCTGCACAGCCAGCAGCTGCGCTGTACTTGTCACATCCAGACCTTCCACCGGATGAATACGAAACTGTTTTTCCGCCGGCTGAGCCTGCAGGGCCTGCAGCAACAGGCTGATCTGCTCATGCTCGGCAGCTGCCGCCATCACCAGCAGTCGTTCGCCCGTCGGATCTGGCACCACCTGCGCCCGCGGTACGGTCGTCGCCAGCAGTGTTACAGCCTGAGTCGACTGGAGGGCCGGAACCGGATACACCTGCAGCGTCCGATTCGCCAGCACATTCCCGGCCTGCGAATCAAGCTGCTCAATCAGTTCCCGCACCGATGTCTGTTCCGTCGCTGTGCCATACACCACAACGCCACGGCCCGCTGAATTCAGACTCACTCGAGCTGTCGGAGTCAGGCTGGCAAGGATCGTCAGAATTGCCGTCGGTTCCACATGCTGCAGCGGATAGTTAACGACGGACCGCAGCCCCCCCTGAGGCTGCTCGGCCAGCAGCTGCTGCAGCGAATCACTGACCTTCTGCTGGTCAGCAGCCGCAGCCCACACCACCAGACGACCAGAACCACTGTCGATGCGAAACTGACCTTCAGGAGCAATCAGTTTCAAAGTCGCCAAAAACTGCTCCGGATCCGCAACCGCAGCCGGATAAAGCTTCAGCAGCGGCTGCATGTCAGGACCCTGATTGGTTTCCAGCTGCTGCAGAATTGTCCGCGCCTTCGCCTGCTCAAATGGCACAGCGTTCACGGAAATCTGCCCCGCCTTCGCATCCACCACCACTGTACCCGAAACAATCTGCTTCAGTACCGCAGCCGCCTGCTCAGGGTTCGCGTGAGTCACCGGGTAGACAATCAGTTCCGGAGGACCACTGGCGGCTGCAGCCGACGCCGGAATTCGCCCCAGTACCCCCTCAATCAGACGCAGATTGGCCACCGTGTCCGAAACCATCAGCTGCGAAGTCTGCGGCAATGGTTTTACCTTGCCATAGGTGCCCAGCAGCGGCTGCACCTCAGTCACCACAGTCTCCGGCAGACGGTTCTCCAGCGGGAACAGCACTGTGACGAATTCGAAGCGGCCGCGAGTCGTCAGTTCGGCAGGAGTAATTCGCGGGATCGCACCCTCCGGCAAGCCCGACTTCAGATCCAGACACATCAGCATCCGCTCACGACGTACCAGCGTGAACCCCTTGGTCAGCAGCCAGCCGTTCAGCAAGTCAATCGCCGACGTCGTGGAATAGTTCCTGGCATCTGAGTAACTGAAGACGCCGGGCGGCGGAGTCTCCATGACGAGGGACAGGTCGGCTTCCCGCGCAACCCAGTCCAGCACCTCCGGCCACTTCTGAGCTCGAAAGTTGAAACGCAGCTGCTTCTCACTGAACAGCGCTGCAAACAACCGCTGCTGGTCTTCCGTCAGCAGACTGCGAAATGCCGCATCCGACTGCTGCAGTGCCGTGGCCCGACCGGCCTCATCCGTCGCCGCCGTCAGTGCCGCCTGTCGCTGTTCCAGCAGCTGCCGCATCTGCCCCGTCTGCTCGACCGACAGATTCAAAGCGGCCGCGATTCCAGGATCAGCCAGCCGCGCAAAATCGACAGCCGGTGCCGGTGCCGGTGCCCCCGGCGCCGCCGCTGCAGGCGCCGTCTGAGCCCACAGGGGAACCGACTGAGTCTCACACAGAGACAGCAACAACACAACACCTCGCGCGAAAGACATGGTCTTCATGCGAACACTTCTTCTTCAGGCGGGAAAATTCAGGCGGGTAGTAACCGACGTCAAACCAAATCCATCAGCTGTAACACTCAATCCTCCCCTCGCCCCCACCGGGGGAGAGGGGTCGGGGGTGAGGGGGCGCTGGCATCCCCGCCCTGCAAAAGCAGACTCGAGAAAGTACAAAGCTCACTCACCGTAATCACAAGGTTCCGCTCAAACGAGCCATCCCCGCTCCCTCACGGTCGCGGCTCCTGTCTGTTAACCGAACACCGAAAACTGATCACTGATCACTCAATCCTCCCCTCGCCCCCATCGGGGGAGAGGGGCCGGGGGTGAGGGGGCACTGCCCTCCCCGCCCTGCAAAAGCAGACTCGAGAAAGCAGAAAGCACCCTCAGCGTAATCACAAGGTTCTGCTCAACCAGGCCATCCCCGCTCCCTCACGGTCGCGGCTCCTGTCTGGCCACCAGACTCCAAACACCAATCCCGCCCCAGTCTAACTTTCCCGCCAACCTTTGCCACAGAATTCCCCCGCGACACGTCGCCACATCCGATACGGGGCACCGGTTCTCACGGATCACACGAACAGAACACTCCGGAACTGCCGAATTTTTGGATTCGCGAGAATCTGCGGAATCTGCCGCAAGGCTGCCAAATGTGCACATTCCTGCCACCTGTACACTGAATTTTCGGCAGCTTTCTGCAACCTCCCGGCCCGCCACAACTTACACACTCCGCGATTCCCGCCCCACCCGACCTGCCTCGTCTAGCCCGCCACCGGATCGCTCAGCTAGCCTCACCGCCCTGCCCTCGCTCGGCTCTGCCCGAGCACCCGTCACTGTCGAATCTCGCCCGGTTCCGGAATCCTGTCCCATGCCGTCGTCTCGCATGCCACTGCTGAAGCTGCTGCTTTGGCTGATCGCCTGTACGCTCGCCCCCTGCGTCGCTGCTCAGGACAACGTCACGCAGCACGCATGGGATGTGCCCGCCGGACGCACTGCGGAAGCTCGCCGCATGCTGCTGGAACTGGCCGGCCCGGATGCCGACAATGCAACGATCGACGCTGATGAAGAACACCACCAGCTGATCATTTCCGGACCGCCCCAGCTGCACACTCTGGCAAAACAGCTGCTGCTGCAGCTGGCCGCCACAGCCGACAAATCCGCCGCTCGCGGACCCGCAAAACACACACCGGCCAAACCGATCGTCCCGCCACCCGAACTGAAGACCTACCGCACGACTTCCGTACCCGCCCGGTCGCTGCTGCCCGCCGTACGCCGCACTGCCGGGCCCGGCGCCCGAGTCACTCTCGGTGCGGGCGACGACCTGCTGTATGTGTCAGCGACACCCGCGGCGCATCGGCTGCTGCTGGATCTGCCCGAACTGCAGCTGGTGGAAGCTGCCGCGACGGCCGCTGAAATTCCTCAACGACGAACGCCAGCCGTACGCTCCAACAGTTCCCCGGCACCGCGATCTGTGCCGCTGCAGGCATTGACCACCGACGAAGCCGTCGACTCGCTGTCCGCCATGCTGGGCAGCAATTTTCGACAGTCAGGCAGTCAGTGGATCTTTCAGAAGGGGCGCACGCGGCGAGTCTCACTGCTGGTGCAGCCGGCCGACAACAGCATCTCCGTTTCCGGTGATCCGCAGCTGACCGATCAGGTGTGTCGTCTGCTGGCGCAGCTGGATGCCGCCCGAGATTCAGGCGAAGCTGATGCCATCCATTTTGTCAGCCTGTCACAGATGGAACCGGCGGTGGTTCAGCGAGCCGTACAGCTGTGGCAGCAGGCTGCCGGCGCCGAGCCTGCCGGGCAGGCTCAGGAAACCGATGCAGTGCCCGAGCTGCCCGAGCTGCCTGAACAGGGCAGTCTGCGTCGAGCTCGCCCGCTGCGGATGGCATCCTTCAATTCGCAGCAGGCAGCTGGCAAAGAAGTGGCCGGGCAGGCTGGTGATGACCCGCCAGCTGCGGCGGCACCGCTGCGGCGACCTTCGGCCGATGTCCAGGTGGAAGCACTGCCGGATCTGGACGTGATGATTCTGCGCGGGCGAGATCCGGACGTGGAAGAACTGTCTCGCATTATTCAGGAGATTGAACGGCTAAGTCTGGAGACGACGCCGGAAATCGAAGTGATGTATCTGCAGCATGTTCGCGGTGAAAAGCTGAACGAACTGATTGACGATGTGCTGCAGGATCTGACGGGCCCGCTGCAGGGGCGAGTCACCATTACGCCGCTGGTCAAGCCAAATGCACTGCTGCTGGTCGGCTGGGGTGAAGCTGTGCAGGCTGCCAAAAAACTGATCGAGCGGCTGGATGAATCTGTGATGCCCGAAACGCAGCTGGAAGTGATTCGACTGAAACGAGCTTCAGCGACGGCGGTGGAAGCCACGATAGCCGAGTTTCTGAATAATCGCGACGGGCTGGGGACTGAGGTGACAGTAACGGCTGACAATCGCACCAATTCACTGCTGGTGAACGCGGCTCCGCGGGATCTGGCCGAAGTGCGGCTGCTGGTCGAACAGCTGGACGTGGACAGCAGTGATTCAATTAATCAGGTACGAATTGTCGTGCTGAAGAATGCACTGGCGGTGGATGTCTCAACCACCATCAACGCGGCGCTGCTGGCGGCGCGAGGTGGCGGTGCGGCGGCCACAGCCGGACGCAGTGCGGCCCTCGAACTGCTGCTGACGCAGCCGGATGGCAGTCGCATGGCTGCTGCGGGAATGCTGGAAGACGTCAGGATTACTGCAGATGCTCGGACCAATCGCCTGTTTCTGACCGGCCCGGCGGAAAGCCTGGATCTGATTGAACAGCTGATTCAAACGCTGGATGAAACGCCGGCCGCGGCAGCCCAGATCAAAGTGTTTCAGGTGACCAATGGGGACGCCAGTGAACTGGTGCAGGTGCTGCGTTCGCTGTTTCCTGAAGCCGGAGTTTCCACAGTGCCGCAGCTGGCTGTGGCGGAAGGCGAAACGGCTCTGGTACCGGTGCGGTTTTCAGTCGATATTCGCACCAACAGCATTATCGCCACCGGCAGTTCCGGAGACCTGCGGATTATTGAAGTGCTGCTGCTGAGACTGGACGAAGCCGGCACACAGGAACGCATTAACAAGGTGCTGCGGCTGAAGAATTCGCCGGCACTGGATGTGGCCAACGCCGTCAACAATTTTCTCCGCAGCGAACGTACCGTGGCGCTGTCAGCCCCTGGTCGGCAGAACCCGTTCGCACAGATTGAATCCGAAGTGGTCGTGGTGCCCGAGCCTGTCGGCAATGCGCTGATCATCAGTGCCACACCACGGTATTTTGATCAGATTCTTGAGCTGGTGGAGGGTCTGGATGCGCAGCCGCCGCAGGTGATGATTCAGGTGATCCTGGCGGAAGTCGAGCTGGACAATCTGCGGGAATTTGGGGTTGAGCTGGGTCTGCAGGACTCGCTGCTGTTCGACCGCAGTGTGCTGAGTAATGTGGTGAGTCCAGGCTTTAACTTTAATAATCAGCAGCTCGGCAATTCGTCGTCTGCGACATCGATGGCCGGCAAGGGCAAGGTGGGTGGTCAGGCACTGTCGCACTTCAGTCTGGGGCGAACCAGCGGTGATACCGAATATGGCGGGCTGGTGCTGTCGGCCAGCAGCGAAAATATCAGCGTGCTGCTGCGAGCCATGAATCAGTCACGGACGATGGAAATTCTGAGTCGTCCGCAGGTGATGACGCTGGACAACCAGCCGGCCTTCATTCAGGTGGGTGAACGAGTACCGCGGATCACAGGAACGTCGATCAACCAGGTTGGCCAGGTGAACAGCGTGGCACTGGAAAACGTCGGGCTGATTCTGGGAGTGACTCCGCGAATCAGTCCGGAAGGCATGGTGGTGATGGAGATTGATGCAGAGAAATCGGACGTAGGGCCAGAGATTGAAGGGATTCCGGTATCGGTTTCCAGTCAGGGCCAGGTGATTCGTTCGCCGCGAGTCAACATCACGACGGCTCAGACCACAGTCAGTGCGGCCAGCGGGCAGACGATTGTGATCGGCGGTCTGATCACGACGGACAATCGCACAGTGTCTCGTCGAGTTCCCTATTTGAGTGACATACCGCTGCTGGGTCAGCTGTTTCGTTATGATTCCGGATCGAACAATCGTCGCGAGCTGCTGATCATACTGACGCCGCACGTGGTGCGTGGTCCGGAAGAAGCCGAGTTGTTGAAGCAGATGGAAATGTCGCGGATGTCATGGATTTCGTCCGACATTTTTGACTGGATGAATCCGCAGATTCCGGTCAGCGGCGGCCTCGACAGTGATCAGGTACCGACGGTGTATCCGGACCGGACACCAGGTGCCGCCAGTTTGCCAAAACCGCAGCCGGAAGCTGAACCAGCGACAGCCGCACCGCCGATCCCCGCAGCCCCTTCGGTCCCTGCAGCAGCCACTGCACCGCAGGCCAGCAGCAACCCCGGTATGAAAGCCGTGATCCCGGAATGGAAGATTGAACAAACGAATGTTGAGAAGCGACCATCTGCCGTGCGACAGCTCGCGTGGCAGAAACAAAATAAAACGGCAATCAAACCTGCCACCCGGAATCAACGCACCCCCCGACCGTGAAAACCGTGAAAACCGTGAACCGTGAACCGAAAACTGATCACTCAATCCTCCCCTCGCCCCCACCGGGGGAGAGGGGCCGGGGGTGAGGGGGCGATGGCATCCCTGCCATAGAAAGTAGACTCGAGAAAGTAGAAAGTAGAAAGTACCCTCACCGAAATCATAACGGTCTGCTCAACCAGGCCATCCCCGCTCCCTCACGGTCGCGGCTCCTGTCTGGCCACCAAACACTGATCACTGATCACCCAATCCTCCCCTCGCCCCCACCGGGGGAGAGGGGTCGGGGGTGAGGGGGCACTGCCCTCCCGCCCTCGCAAGCAGACTCGAGAAAGCAGAAAGTAGAAAGCCCCCTCAACGTAATCACCAGGTTCCGCTCAACCAGGTCCTGCCCCGCTCCCTGACGGTCGCGGCTCCTGTGTGTTACCCAAAAACCAAAAACCCTCTCCCTTGCGTTTATCCGTGAAAATCCGTGTTCATCCGTGGCTAAAAAAAAAGTCCCCCCTCACCGTTCCTCCGTGGCAAAAACCGTGACTCCCATCCCCGCTCCAGCTCAGCTGATCCTGCTCGTCTGTGTCACCCTGCTGCTGCCAGGCTGCATGCTCGGCACTGGTGCCGCAGGTCTGTTCAGCCGTGACAAGCCTGAGTTTCAAACGCCGCGTCAGATGGTTCCGGTCTGGTCGGATACGGTGCTGCATCAGTCGGGAGAACCGGCGACGCGGGGAGTCGGCGGGCGGATCATGTTCTACGGGCTGGACAAGCACAAAGCCGTGCGACCGCAGGGCACGCTGGTGGTGTATGCGTGGGACGACAGTCAGGGGATGCAGGAACGCAGTCCGGATCGAAAGTTTGTGTTTCCGTCCGAGGATCTGCAGCAGCATTACAGTCAGTCGCGGCTGGGCCATTCTTACAGTTTCTGGCTGCCGTGGGACGCTGCGGGCGGGCAGCTGACGCATCTGACTCTGATTACTCGCTTCGTCAGTTCGGACGGTGCCGAGCTGACGTCGGCTCCGGCGCATGTGGTGCTGCCGGGACCCGGTGATGGCGTGCCGTTTTATCAGTCACTGGCGCGGTCGCGGCGGCTGCGCGGGTATGATGAACCGCGAACTGACGCCGGTGAACAGTCTGAGGCATCAGGTGAAGATCTGGCGGGTGTCGAGCCGGCTGAATTCGAACCGGGTGCCGGACCTGTGACTCCGCTGCAGCGGGGCGAGCGGGTAATGCGGCGGGGGCGAGTTTTGGGACCGCGGGCTCCGCAGCGCGAACCTCTGGAGATTGCCGTCAGTCCGGAATTTTTGACGCGGCATGCGGGAGTCACAGCGGGAGCGATTGCTGTGGACGATCAGCCGCGGCTGCCCGGCATGCTGCAGGCTCCGCCACCCCAGTTTGAAGACGCGGCGGAATCGGTGCGGCCGGCCGGGCGAGTGATCAGGGATCGCGAGGTGCAGTCTGCGGCTTACGAGCCGGGCGGGGAGCCTGGGGATCAACCGTCAGCTGATTTTGAACAGACTGAATCCCCGGTTCCAGCAGCAGCAGCAGCTCGATCTTTCGGCGATCCTCGTCGGAAGGCACCGCTCCGCGGACAGTGGCCGACTGCTCTGCCGACGACACCTCGACAGACATTCCGGCGGACTGCAGATACTCCGTGACCGAGTTTGAGACGCTGGCGCTGCGTCGCGCGCGAAACGACTGCGCGGCAGCGCTGAGGTCGCTGGCCGGTCGCAGGCGTTCGGCGTAGAGGCCGGTGGCGCGAGGAATTCGGGGGCGATTAACCGGAGGTCTGGCTTCGGTCATGCCGATGGCTGAACCGACAGCGGCCTGAGCAGTGCCTTCGCGACCGACAAAATCGGCCGCCGCATCCGCCGCGGTGCTGCCCCCGACAAAACCGCCGGACTGTCGTTCCTCGCGCAAAAACCGCTGCGGCACCGCCGCCTGAGACGCGGTGGCTGCACTCCCCCCGCCGCCCTGACCACCGCTGCCGCTGCCCCCGCTGCCCGCCGCCCGCCCTGCCAGCCGTTCATTGCGATTACTGATCGAACCACCAACGGTGCGTTGTCCAAACAACCCCTGCGCGCTGCACTCCACAGACAGCACCACCACCGCTGCCACCAGCAACCCAGCCAGTTTGTATGTATTCATTTACCCTCCAATTCCCTCGCCTCGCCCTTCCCTTCCCTTGCCCCTGTCCTCCCGTGTCCCCCCTCCGTAGCTCGGGCTTTCCAGCCCGAGCACCTCACCACTAATCTCCCCTCGCCCCCACCGGGGGAGAGGGGTCGGGGGTGCGGGGGCCGACGCCCGTGACTTCCGTACGCCTGCATCATTTCCCGCAACAGTCGGCATTTTGTTCTCGGCGGCTTCCCCGTCCCGGCTCCCTCAAGTTCTCCCCTGCAGCATCCCAGACCAGCACCTCAGCATTGTCGACCCGTTTTTGTCAAAAACCGCATCCCAACCCGTGGATTTTACTGGAATTCCAGCCGCAGCCTGATCTTTTGTGCCCCCGTTCGCCCGTCTCGCATGCCCTGACCACTAATCCTCACCTCGCCCCTTTCTGCTTCTGCTCCTGACACTTACCAGTAAAATTCGAGTGCATCCGTGGCCGAAGATGGCGCTGACCGGACGGCTTTCCGGCTAAAGCCGCTACTACGAACCCCTTCGCGTCTTCGCGTGAGGCCAACCCCCTGCAAAACCCCGCAGCGCCTTGCGGCAATCTCCGGGCACCCCAGTCGCAGAGGGCAGATCTCGGGCTGGAAAGCCCGAGCTACGGTTGGTGTGTTTGGTGGAAAACTGGGTGGCTGTGGTGTGCTGAGCTGAACCACGAAAGACACGAATCATACGAAAAAAAGCCGGTGGTGGTCTGGTGGTGCGCTGGCTGTTTCTGGTTGTGTTAAGATTTATTTTATGGGTTTCGTGCGTTTCGTGGACGAGGGGCACTGAGGCGATGTGTGTGTGAGTGGGAGGTTATCAGCACAGGCCGCGTCGGATTTGTGCAGATAGCTGTTTCAATTAGCATGCTGGCCATTGGAGATGCTGACCGCTGAATCGGGAGTGCTGAATGGGTACTGGGAACGGGCGATCTGGAGACAGGAAGCGGGACGCTGGCGGAGATGTGGGGATTCTGGAACGGGTGATCGCTGAGACTCCGGTAGCCGTCCTGGACTTTGAGACCACCGGGTTGACTCCGGGCGGCGATCGGGTGGTGGAGGTCTCGGTGGTGCGTGTGGATCCGGGTGGTGGTCCGCCTCGGCTGGTGCTGGACAGTCTGGTCAATCCTGAGCGGCCGATGGGTGCCACTGAGGTACATGGGATTCGGGATGCGGATGTTCGCAGCGCGCCGCGGTTTTATGAGATAGCGGACGAGCTGACGCGTGCGACTGCCGGGTGTGTGTTGGCGGCTTACAACGCTTATTTTGATATGCGGTTTCTGGAGTTCGAGTTGGGGCTGGCGGGGGTGCGGGAACTGCCGCCGTTTTTTTGCCTGATGTATCTGCGGCCGATGCTGGATCTGGGGGTGCGGTGCAGTCTGGAGCAGGCCTGTCAGGCGCATGGTCACCACTACCTCGCGACTCATGCCGCCGCCGACGACGCTCTGGCAGCAGCTCATCTGTACCAGATTTACGCGGATGAGATTTCCCGTTTGTCGGTGCAGACATTTGGGGATCTTGCGCGGCTGCGACGCTATCGATTTGTGGAAAGTTTTCGCCGCCAGCCGTTCAGGCTGCCGGAGCACCCGGTGGGTGAGCAAAGGTCGCGGGGCAGGGGGAGGCAGTGGTCAGTGGTCAGGTGAGGGGCAGTGCGGGGACGGGACGGGGGCTGGTTATTGGGATCGGAAGTGGTCTTCGGTGTTGTTGGGTCGGAGCAGTCCGGCGGAGGATTCGAAGAAGCGGCGACGGCGGGTGTCGGGCGGGGATTGTTGTGAGGACTGTTCTTCAAGGTCTGCGAGGTTTGCCTGGCACAGGCGGCAGCCGACGATGGTGAGGTGAAATTCGATGTAGTCAGCGTGTTCGGGGGTGAGTGTTTGCAGGAGGAAGCTGCCGAGTTCGGTGCGGGTGGGGCAGGACAGTCGCGCACGCTGCCAGATTTCGCCGATCGAGTTGCCTCCCTGATCTCGGCTGCGGATTACGCCGGCCACTTTTTGCTGCAGGGATTTGTCGGTGCGTACCTGGTGCTCGAATTCTGCCATCCGTGCGGGGGGCAGCATTTCGTCGAGCCAGGCGGTGATTTCGCGATCGGTCCAGGACATAGCGGGCAACTGGTGCAGGGAGGGGGCCATGGAGTTTTTGTGGCGATCTGTCTGTGGAATTGTGCGCGGGGCGAGCCGGAGAAGCGAGCGTGCGGGGGTGGCAGTGTGGCGATTTTCACGGGGCGATCCTGCCCCTTCGCGTCTCTCGGAAGCACCAAGCGAGGAAAATTCATTTATTGTACAACCGGTCCCCGTCGAGTAGATTCCACGAAAGACTCGCCTCTGTCAGCGGATGTCAGTCCGGCCCTGCTGTTCCCCGTGTCTGTTCCCCTGCCCTCTTCATCCGGGCTTTCCTGCTCCAGGAAATTTGCCTGTGCATTACCGTCCCTATCACAATTCCGACCCGCCAGAACTGCATCAGTTGTGGCATCAGTCCCGGCTGGGCAAGAATGCTGCCGAGGGATTTGGTTGTGACATTTTCGAATTGTTTGCGATTTCGCCGCCTTATTTTGAGCGTTGCGGTCTGATTGTGGCTGAGGATGACGCGGGTCGTCTGGTGGGATATGTGCATGCCGGTTTCGCGGTGAATGCTGCTGAGACGGGTCTGGATTACAGTCAGGGGATATTGGCGGCGCTGATGGTGCATCCGGAGTACCGTCGTCAGGGGATTGGTCGTGAGCTGGTGCAGCGTGCGGAGCAATACCTGATTTCCCGGGGGGCTCGCACTTGCGAAGCGGGCGGCGGTCTGAATCGGAACGGTTTTTACTGTGGCATTTACGGCGGGCTGGAGGCAGCTGGTTTTTGCAGTGAGGCGATGGTGGGGCGAGATTTTTTTGCGGCGTGTGGTTATGTGTCAGCGGCTGAGACGTGTGTGTTGCGGCGGGATCTGCAGCGCAGTCGTGATCCGGTGCATGCGCGGCTGCTGCGTCTGCGTCGATCGCTGCAGATGCTGATCACGGATCGGCCGGGTCCTGAGTCCTGGTGGTGGTTTTGTCGATTCGGGCAGATGGATTCGATGCGTATCGAACTGCATACTCGGGAGACCGACGAGTTGGTAGCGGCCGGTCAGATCGTGGGAATGGATTTGTTCATTCCAAAGTGGGGCGTGCGGAGTGTCGGATTGCGTCAGATTCTGGTTCCAGAAGCTTTGCGGCGTTACGGTTACGGGCAATTTCTGGTGCTGGAGATTTGTCGGCGTCTGCGTGACGAGCACGTGCAGCTCGTGGAGGCTCAGGTGAGTGTCGACAACGTGGCTGCGCTGGAGTTGTTTACGTCTTCGAAGTTTGAGCTGCACGGGCGGCTGCAGACATTTCGGAAGGTGATTGGGTAGTTGTGAGTTGTCAGTTGTCAGTGTTCGGTGGCGACCAGACGTAGCTCGGGCTGTCCAGCTCGAGCACAGTGATGCGGGTTGAGGGGGGGGGTTAGGGGAGGGGCGTTGAATGTCGGGGTGGCTGGGGGGCGTGGGTGCGGGCTGGGGTGGTGTGTTGAGTGAGCCTGCGGTGGCGGCGGTGCTGGGAGAGCTGCGAGGAGTGCTGGAGTCCGAGCGGCGTGTTGGTGTGGAGGTTTATCCGGCGGAGGGTGAGATTTTTGCGGCGCTCCGGAGGACTCCATTGGAGCGTGTGCGGGTGGTGATTTTGGGGCAGGATCCGTATCACGATGCGGGGCAGGCGCATGGGTTAAGTTTTTCGGTGCCGGCGGGTCACCGTATACCTCCGAGTTTGCGGAACATTTACCAGGAACTGGTGGCGGACGTGGGGTGTGAGGTACCGCGTGCTGGTTGTTTGGGTGGGTGGGCGGATCAGGGTGTGTTGCTGCTCAATTCAGTGCTCACCGTCAGGGCTCATGCGGCCAATTCGCACCGTGGTCTGGGGTGGGAGCGGGTAACCGGGGCGATTTTGGAGGCCGTGAAGGGGTTGCGGGCTGGAGTTGTGTTTATGGCGTGGGGTGCGGCGGCTGAGCGCGTGCTGGGCGAGATTCCGCGGGGGCATCTGGTGATTCGGAGTCCGCATCCGTCGCCTTTATCGGCGCGGCGGGGATTCTTTGGCAGTCGACCGTTTACGCGGGCGAATGCGTTTTTGGTAGCGGGTGGTGGTCAGCCGATTGAGTGGTCGCGTGTTGAGTGAGTGTTTGGGGCTGGCTGGTTGGACGCGGGTTGGGTACCGAACTGCGGCGGTGTGAACGGCTGCTCAGTTTTTGCGATTTCCGTGGTACACCCGTCCCCGTGGATCCTCAGAATTGGCAAAATTCGCCGATTTGTGATGGGTCTGGAAAGAGTTCTTCCGCTGAGAATGCAGGATCTCCAGATCTCCAAGCGAACATTTTCTCCCACAAGCAACGTAGATTCTTGACAAAGCACATCTCATACCACAGAATCCATTGACCTCGAGACTCACCTCTCGACCCGCCTGACATCCCACCTTACATCAGCGGTCAGTTCGGAACTGGACTGCTGGGCATGGCGCTTTGTGTCCTGGACTGCGGCTGCGTATCAGTTGCAGTTTGGGGCTAGGGTGTGTTGCCGGGCTGGAACTGGACTGAGGGTTGACTTGAAAGCGAAATAGCTCGTTGCCTCCAGCGGGCCTCATTCTGGAACAAGCGAACGGCGGTCTGCCGATCGTTTTTTGCGTGCTGTGCCCTGCGGGCCGTTCAATCTGCTGGTGTTTTCATTTCTGGAGAGAGATGGATGTCTTCTGGTCAGTCTCGCAGAAGCTTTCTGCACGTCGGATTTTGTGGTGGCGTCGGTCTCAGTCTGGCTCAGTACTTCCAGCTGAAGTCTGCCCAGGCGGACATCAAGCAGTACGAAAGCAAGGAAGGTTCAGCGAAGTCTGTGATCTTCATCTTCCTGCCGGGCGGGATGGCTCATCAGGAAAGCTTTGACCCCAAGCCGTATGCACCTATTGAGTACCGTGGCCCGATGTCGCCGATTCAGACGAACGTACCGGGAGTGTTCATCAACGAACGCTGGGTGCAGACTGCTCAGGTGATGGACAAGTTGGCGATCTGTCGCAGCATGACTCACGGCGAGGCTGCTCACGAGCGTGGCACTCACAACATGTTCACTGGGTATCGCCCCAGTCCGGCTCTGCAGTATCCCAGCATGGGCAGTGTTGTCAGCCATGAATTTGGGCCGAAGAACAACATTCCTCAGTACATCTGTATCCCCGGCCAGCCGAACGAATTTGCGGGCACGGGATACCTCAGTTCTTCATTTGCACCTTTCAGTCTGGGTTCTGACCCGGCTGCTGGTGGTTTTTCGGTGCAGGACCTGCAGTTGCCTGGCGGTGTGACAGACGAACGTTTTACTCGCCGTCGTCGTGCCCTGGACTCCGTAAATGAGTATTTCGTCAACAAAGAGAAGGCGGATTCACTGGACGCGGTGGACACGTTCTACCAGCGTGCTTATGGTCTGATCAGTTCTCCGCAGGCACGTGAAGCCTTTGATCTCAGCAAGGAAGCCGATGCGACTCGTGACGCCTACGGGCGCAACACCGCTGGTGCTCGCATGCTGATGGCTCGCCGTCTGGTTGAAGCGGGTGCTCGCTTCGTGACTTTGACCTATGGTGGGTGGGACATGCACGACAACATTGCGGCCGGGATGAATGGCCAGGTTCCTCCGCTGGACCAGGCATTTGCTCAGCTGATTCGTGACCTGGAGGCTCGGGGTCGTCTGAAGGACACGATGGTCTGCATCGCCAGCGAATTCGGGCGGACTCCCAAGATCAATGGCACATCCGGCCGAGACCACTGGCCAAAGGTGTTCAGCGTGGTGATGGCTGGTGGCGGAGTGAAGGGCGGGCTGGTATACGGTACGTCGAATTCGACTGCCAGCGAGCCTGAGGACAATCCGCTGAACGTCGAGGACTGGGCGACGACGATTTACCACTGTCTGGGGATTGTTGCCGACAAAGAACTGATGGCTCCGGGTGACCGTCCGATTGAGATCGTGGACGGCGGCAAGGTGCGCAGCGAACTGCTGATCTGAGAGTGAATTAAACGACGCTGCGGGGGTTTGCGCGCCCGCAGCGTTTTTTGTTGTGACGGTGTGTGGTGTGTTCGGGCTGGAAAGTCCGAGCTACGATTTGGGTGTGAGAGCGGCCTGACCAGGGACGGTTGGGTATTTGGGTTTGAAGGGAGTCTTCCCGAGTTCTGCTCAGGGGATGAGAACAACCATATGTTTTCAGCGCGTGGTTTTTTTGCTGTGCGGTGTCTGCCTGGGTTAATTTTATTGTTGTCGGCGGCGTTTGTGCCGACTGCTGTTGAGGGGGCGGATCCGTCGTTGTCGGTGATCCTGCCCCGGGGTGCTCAGCGTGGCACTGAGCAGGTCTTCCGGTTTGCTGGTGCGCGGCTGAACGACGCCGAGCAGATCTTTTTTTACGAACCTGGTTTTGAGGTTCTGGAGATCAAGGCTGTCGATGCGAACAATCTTGATGTGAAGGTGAAAATTGCGGCCGACTGTGCTCTTGGCGAGCACACGGCGCAGGTGCGTACGAAGAGCGGGATTTCGGATTACCGGACGTTTTTCGTGGGTGCATTGCCTGTGGTGGAGGAGAAGGAGCCGAACACCGACTTTGCTGTCCCGCAGGAGATTCCTCTGAACGTCACTGTTTCGGGTGTGGTGGAGAACGAGGACGTGGATTATTTCGTGGTGGACGCGAAAAAGGGCCAGCGTTTGTCGGTGGAAGTTGAGGGGATGCGATTTGGTCAGACTTTGTTTGACCCATATGTGGCGATTCTGAATGACCGGCGTTTTGAACTGGCGGCAGTGGATGACAGTCCGCTGTTGAAGCAGGACGCGGCGGCTTCGATTGAGGTGCCGGCTGACGGCAAGTATATCGTTGAGATGCGAGACAGTGGTTATGGTGGTAACGGCGAGTGTCGTTATCGGCTGCACATCGGCACATTTCCTCGTCCGGTGATCACCTATCCTGCTGGTGGTCAGGCCGGTCAGGCCCAGGAAATCGCCTTCATCGGTGATGCTCGCGGACCCATCAACAAATCGGTGGCATTTCCGGCTGAGGGTCTGGAGACAACGGTGATGATTGAGGACGCGGATGGTATCACTCCGTCTGGTCATCTGCTGCGTGTTTCGCCGCATCCGAACGCGATGGAGGCTGAGCCAAATCAGGGATTTGACACTGCGACGGTTGTTGCTGCATTTCCTGCGGCTTTCAACGGGATTTTGCAGGAGCCTGGTGACGTGGACATTTTCCGGTTTACGGCGAAGGCTGGTCAAGTGTTTGAGGTGGAGTGTTTTGGTCGGCGGATTCGGTCACCGATTGACGCTGTGATGAACCTTTACAAGGCGAATGGTGAGGGGATCACGGGGAACGATGATTCGCGTGGTCCGGACAGTTATTTCCGCTGGCAAGTTCCTGCGGACGGGGATTATGCGATTCGGGTGGCCGACCATCTCAATCGTGGCGGTGCGGACTTTGTGTATCGGATTGAGTTTCAGGAAGTGAAGCCGGCTCTGACCGTCGGGATACCTCGAGTGGCTCGCTACAGTCAGTCGCGTCAGCAGATCTATATTCCGCGTGGCAATCGCTATGCGACATTGATTTCAGCGGAGCGGGCAAATTTTGGTGGTGAGTTGGTGCTTGATGATCTGCAGCTGCCGGCGGGTGTGAAAGTGGTTGCTCAGCCGATGTCGGCGAATTTGAACGTCATGCCGGTGGTGTTTGAAGCTGCCGCGGATGCTCCGATGGCGGGTGCTTTGGTGGATTTTCGGATGAAGCCGGCGGATGCCAATCTGGGTGTCATTGGGCATTTTTCGAACCGAGCGGATTTCGTGATTGCTGGTCCCGGACAGTCATTGTATGTGTGGAAGGACGTTGACCGATTGCCGGTTGCGGTAACAGAGGAGCTACCGTTCAGTCTGGAGATTGTGCAGCCGAACGTGCCGATTGTGCTTAACGGCCAGATGATGCTGAAGGTGGTTGCGAAGAAGAAGGAGGGCTGGGACGAGAACATTCAGGTGCAGTTCCCGTTCCGTCCGCCGGGTATTGGTGCGAACAGTGAGATTACGATTCCGAAGGGTCAGACTGAGGCATTGTATCAGCTGAATGCAGACGGGAATGCGGCGCTGGGCAAGTGGCCGGTGTATGTCCTGGGTTACGCTGACATTAACGGTGCGGCCTGGGGGTCGTCACAAATGGCGACTTTGGAAGTGGCTGAGCCGTGGGTGAACCTGACGTTGCAGCGAGCTTCGGTTGAGCAGGGTCAGGAGACGGAGCTGGCGGTTGAGGTGCAGATTCTGAAGGAACTGAAGGCTCCTGCTGAAGTCGTGCTGGTCGGTTTGCCTCACAACGTCACGGCTGAGCCGCTGAAGATTGCTGCGGATACAAAGGAACTGGTGTTCAGGGTCAAGACGGCGGCTGACAGTCCTGAGGGGAATCACAAGAACCTGTTTTGCCAGGTGACTGTGGTTGAGAACAGTGAGCCGATTGTGCATGCGAGGGTGGGCAATTCGGAACTGCGAATTGACAAGCCTCTGCCTGCTCCAACGGCACCTCCGATGCCGGCTCCGATGCCTGTTGCGGCTGCGGCTGCTCCGGCGCCGATGCCGGCACCACCTGCTGAGAAGCGTTTGACTCGGCTGGAAAAATTGCGTCTGGAGGCTCAGCAGAAGGCGGCGGGTGGCGGGAAGCAGTGAGAGTGGTCATTGGTCAGAGGACAGTGGGAGGGGGTTACCCCCTCACGCCGGCCCCTTTCCCACGGTGGGGGCGAGGGGGTGGGGATTGATGAGGCTTCGCTCCGTTTGGGGGCGAGTGGGGACTGATTAGTTTTAAGTTGATGAGTTTCTGATCAGAAGAACTGGGAAGAATCATGAAGACGATGGTTCGTTTTGCGTTGCTGGCGGTGCTGAGTGTGCTGCCTGCGGGGGCATTTGGTGATGAGCCGGCCCCGGCGTCGCTGAACGTATTTCCGGCAGACATTCATTTGTCGGCGGTTCGTGATCGTCAGCTGCTGCTGGTGCAGGCGGTGCTGCCGAACGGGCTGACGGTGGATGTGACAGAGAAGGCTGAGCTGAAGCTGGAGAATGAGGGTTTGCTGCGTCGTGAAGGCACGACGTTCTACCCGGTGGCTGACGGCACGACGAAGCTGACGGTCAGTTATGGGGGCAAGTCGGTGGAGGTTCCGGTGGTGGTGCAGAACTGCCAGGTGGATCCGCCGGTGAGTTTCCGTCTGGACGTGATGCCGGTGTTTATGAAGACGAGCTGCAACAACGGCAGCTGCCACGGAGCGGCTCGCGGCAAGGACGGATTTCGTTTGTCGCTGTTTGGTTTTGACCCTGAGGGCGACCATTTCCGTTTGACTCGCGAGATTCCTGGTCGGCGGATCAATCTGGCGCTGGCGGCAGAGAGTTTGCTGATGGAGAAGGGGGCCGGCCAGGTTCCGCACACTGGCGGCAAGCGGTTCGACGTGGGCAGCGAGTATTACAACACGGTGCTGCGGTGGCTGGAAGCTGGTGCTCCGAACGACCCCGGTCCGACTCCTGCGGTAGTTTCTGTGGAGATTTACCCGAAGGAAGCTGTCCTGGACGGCGAAGGTGCGACTCAGAAGCTGATGGTGCGAGCGAAGTATGCGGACGGCACTGACCGGGACGTGACGAGTCTGGCGTATTTCAGTTCGAACAACGAGAACAGTGCTGAGATTGCTCAGACTGGCATGGTTACGGCTCATACTCGTGGCGAGGCCTTCATTATGGCTCGCTTTGAGACTCACACGGTGGGTTCACATTTCATTGTGCTGCCGAAGGGTTTGCAGTATGAGGATCCGAAGACACCGGAGAACAACTATGTGGATACTCTGGTGAATTCCAAGCTGCGAAAGCTGCGAATCATTCCTTCGGATTTGTGCAGTGACGAGGAGTTTCTGCGTCGAGTGTCGCTGGACATTACGGGCACGATGCCGACGATGTCGGAGTATGACAGTTTTCTTGCGGACACGGATCCGAAGAAGCGAGAAAAGCTGGTGGATTCGCTGCTGCAGCGCAAAGAGTTTGTAGACATGTGGGTGATGAAGTGGGCTGAGTTGCTGCAGGTTCGAACCATAGCGAACCGTGTTGAGAAGAAGCCGATGCTGGCTTATTACAACTGGCTTAAGGACAAGATTGCCAGCAACACGCCGACGGACAAGATGGTGCAGGAACTGCTGAGTGCTCGTGGCGGTTCCTTCTCGAGTCCGGCGACGAACTATTACCAGACGGAGACTGAGACGCTGAAGGTAGCGGAGAACGTGGCGCAGGTATTTATGGGCATGCGTATGCAGTGTGCTCAGTGTCACAACCATCCGTTTGACCGCTGGACAATGGACGACTATTACGGTTTTGCAGCGTTCTTTTCGCAGATTGGGCGGAAGCAGGGTGAAGATCCTCGCGAGACCATCATCTTCAATTCGGGCGGCGGTGACGTGCGGCATCTGGTGGGTGGTCGCGTGATGGCACCGAAGTTTCTAGGCGGAGCGACTCCTGATCTGGCCGGTCGTGACCGTCGTCAGGTAATGGCTGAGTGGCTGGCTTCTCCGGAGAACCCCTACTTCGCCAAGAACCTTGCGAACATTGTGTGGGCGCACTTCTTTGGTCGTGGGATTATTCACGAGGTGGACGACGTGCGTGTGAGCAATCCGCCGGTGAATGCGGAGCTGCTGGATGAGTTGGGCCGGAAGTTTACTGAGTATAACTATGACTTCCGGAAGCTGGTGCGAGACATCTGCACATCGCGAACGTATCAGTTGTCGACGAAGACGAACGAGAGCAATGCTTCTGACCACAAGAACTTTGCCCATTCTGAGCTGCGTCGAATTCGAGCTGAGGTTCTGCTGGACTGCATCAGCATTGTGACAACGACGCAGGACAAGTTTCCGGGTCTGCCTGTGGGTGCTCGCGCAGTACAGATTGCTGACGGCAACACTGCGACCTACTTCCTGACGACTTTTGGTCGTGCGAAGCGTGAGTCGGTGTGTTCGTGTGAGGTGAAGATGGAGCCAAATTTGTCGCAGGCTCTGCACCTGATCAACGGCGACACATCGAATGCGAAGATTCAGAAGGGTGGCCTGATTCCGGCTCGCCTGAAAGAGGGCAGGTCGGTGGGTGACATTGTGTCTGAGCTGTATCTGCGTTGTTTTTCGCGACGTCCGACTGAGAAGGAGTTGGCATCGCTGACGGCTTTGGTGGCGGAGCAGCAGAATACTCAGGAAGCCCTCGAGGACGTGTTCTGGTCGCTGCTGAATTCTCGCGAGTTCCTGTTTAACCACTGAGGAGCCTTGCGGTTGTCTGCGAACTGAAGTGATGAGTTGGTTAACGGTTTTCAGGGACAGGCCCGGCGACGACAGTTGCCGGGCTTTTCCGGGTCTGCCGGGGCCGGTTGTAGTGGATTTGCGGACCTTGCGGTTACAACTACAGAGACCTTCGAGGATTTGCGTGTTAAATGGACTGCGGGGGCTGCGGCATTCGGGCAGTTTTGTCCGAAGATGAGTGAGTCATTTTGCTTTGATATTTTCTGGCTGGCCCGAAGAGTTGGTGTGGCTTTCCGGGCGGGGCCCTGGAGATGGTTATGGCTCGGTGGATTTCTTTGGCGGGTGGTGTGCTGGCGGCTGTATTTTGCCTTTCGGCGGCCGGCGTTCAGGCTCAGGACAAGGTGACCTTTGAGGATCACATCAAGCCGATATTTCGTGATCGCTGTCTGACGTGTCACAACACGAACAAGAAGAGTTCGGACCTTGATCTGTCGTCATACACGACGCTGATGCAGGGCGGTGCATCGGGCAAGTCGATTGAGCCGGGTGACGCGGGAGCCAGTTATTTGTTTGGCCTGGTGGCTCACACCAGCGAGCCTTACATGCCGCCGAATGCTGACAAGATTCCGGACGCGGAGGTTGAACTGCTGAAGAAGTGGATTGACGCCGGGGCTCCTGAGACATCGTCGAGCAAGGTGACGATCAAAAAGAACAATGCGGCAATGGCAGTGAGCGTGTCGGCGGGAGCGCGTCCTGAGGGCTCTGCTCCGCTGCCGGACGTGCTGAGTTTGCAGCCAGTGGTGAAGACGACAGCGAACAACGCCGTGTCTGCGATTGCGACGAATCCGTGGTCGAAACTTGTGGCGGTGGCTGGGCAGAAGCAGGTTGTCCTGTATCACTCGGAGACAATGGAGGCATTGGGTGTCCTGCCGTTTCCGGAGGGTCGTGCGCGGGTGCTGAAGTTCAGCCGCAACGGCAGTCTGCTGCTGGCGGGAGGTGGCCGAGGAGCATCCAAAGGTCTGTGCGTGGTTTGGGATGTGCGAACCGGCGAGCGGATTATGTCGGTGGGTGACGAGTTGGACGAAGTTTTGGCGGCCGACATCAGTGCTGATCAGTCCCTGATTGCGCTGGGTGGTCCGCAGAAGATTGTGCGGGTTTACAGCACTGCGACGGGCGAGCTGGCATATGAGTGCAGGAAGCACACGGACTGGATTTATTCGTTGGAATTCAGTCCTGACGGAGTGTTGCTGGGCACGGCGGACCGCAGTGGCGGGTTGCTGGTCTGGGAAGCTCAGACGGGCCGTGAGTATCTGACGCTGAACGGTCACACGGCAGCAGTCTATGCGGTGACCTGGCGAATCGACGGCAACGTGCTGGGGTCGGGCAGCGAGGATGGTACGATTCGGCTTTGGGAGATGGAGAACGGCGGTCAGATCAAGCAGTGGGCTGCTCATGGCGGCGGCGTATTTTCGGTTGAGTTTTGTCGGGACGGCCGGGTGGTTTCATCGGGGCGTGACCGTGAGGCGAAATTGTGGGATGCGAACGGCAATGCGGTGCGCAGTTTTGAGGCCTTCAATGATCTGGCGCTGCAGGTGAGTCACTGTGATGAGACGGATCGAGTGATTGCGGGTGACTGGACGGGTGAGATTCGTGTGTGGGCTGCTGGGGACGGTGCTCGACTTGGCAATCTGACTGCGAATCCTCCGACTTTGGAAGAGCGAATTGCGGCAGCCGAACTGCTGGCGTCTCCGTCTGCCGAGAAGTTGAAGGCTGCGGCTGCGGAGCGTGATGCTGCCGTGGTTGCTCAGAAGGCTCAGCAGGCGAAGGTTGATGCTGCGGCTGCGGTATATGCTGAAGCGGAAAAGAAGAAGACTGATCAGGCGGCACTGGTTGTGGCTGAAGAGCAGAAGCTGGTGGCTCAGCAGGCTGTTGAAAAGGATCTGACGGAAAAGGTTGGTGCGTTGCAGAAGGCTGTCCCGGAGCTGAAGGCTGCGGCGGCAAAGACGGCTGAGGCGCTGGCACTGACTCCGGCTGACGAAGAACTGAAGAAGGTGGCAGAGCAACTGAAGGTTCAGTCAACGGCTCGTGAAGAGGAGCTGAAGGCGAAGGACGGAGAGCTGGAGACAGCGAAGGCTGACGTGATCAAGCTGGTGGCTGGCGTGGAGGCTCAGAAGAAGCAGTTTGTAGCTGATGAGCAGGCTGCGGTGGCTGCGAAGGGGGTTGTGGACGCTGAGACAACGGCATTGGCACCGTTTGTGAAGACGGCTGGTGAGAAAGAGCAGGCTGTGGTGGTTGCTCAGGCCGAGGTGTCTCGAGTGGCTGGTCTGGTGGACCGCTGGAAGAATTATGTGGCGTTGCGTGACGAGCTGGCCGCTTTGGAAGCAGTCCGAAAGGCTCGTGATGCAGCACAGCTGGCATCTTTGGAAGTTCAGGCTGAGCTGGATGGAATGCAGCAGCAGCTGGCTGCAGCATCGAAACAGGTGGAGGAGTCGCAGGCAGCGATGACTGCGATGGAGAAGAAGGTTGTGGACACGACAGCTGCCATGGTGGCTGCGGACGGTCAGATGGTGGCTCAGAAGGACCTGATGACGAAGACTCAGAACGCTGTTCCTGCCCTGAAGGCTGCATTGCAGCAGGCTCAGGCCGCTTTGGCAGCGTTGCCGGGCAATGCTGAGATCAAGGCATCGGTTGACAATCTGGCAGCGGTGGCTGATCGTCAGGAGAAGTCATTGCCGGGAATGGTGGAGAAGATTGCCGAGATGGCGAAGCAGATGGAGGGGATGAAGGCTGAGATTGACGCGGCGGGCAAATCGGCTGCGGAGTCGAAGGCGGCGATGGTTGCGGCGGACGAGAAGGTGAAGTCTTTGGCTGCGGGGGTTGCTCCGGTGGAAGGCAAGCTGAAGGCGATGCTGGAGCAACTGGCCGCAGCTGAGCAGGCAGTGGCAGCGGCTCAGGGAGTTGTGGAGACTCGTCGCCAGCAGATTCGTCCTCTGTTGCAGTTGAGTGCGTTGTGAATAGTGGTCAGTGATCATTGTTCGGTCAGGCGAGCCGCGGACGGGAGTCTGCGGGTGTAATCGCTGCGGCGGCTGGCTGTGCTTTGCCAGCTTTTGGGTTCTCTCTGTCGCTCGGGCTTTCCAGCCCGAGACCTGCCCGTTGCGTCCGGGGCGTCGGAGGTTCGCGGCACTGTGGGGGGCTATTGCAGGCTGTTGGGCTCACGCGGTGACGTGGAGCGGAATGCAAGAGTCCGTGGTCATTGATCAGTTATCGGTCAGGCGAGGCGCGGTTGGGAGTCTGCTTGTGAGGCATTGGCTGCGGGGCTTGCAGCAGGGGGAAGGCTTGTGTTTGTATGCTGGGGGTGTGGCCACCTTGATCCCGACACCTCTGCCCCGTTTCACGGCTGCGAGGGGGTAACTGGTTGGTTAGTTGGGGAGTACTTCGGAGAAGAAGCGGATCCAGTTGCCGTGCATGATGGCGGCGATGTCGTTTTGGGTGTAGCCGCGGTTTTCGAGGAGCTGGGTGAGTTTTTGGAGGTCACGGAAGCGATCGAAGTCGCTGGGTGTCTGTTCGACTCCGTAACCACCATCAAGGTCGCTGCCGATGCCGACGTTGCGTGTATTTCCGGCGAGCTGGCAGATGATGTCGATGTTTTCGACAGCGCGTTCCATGCTGACCAGTCTCTCGCTGACTCGCCGGACGTAGCCCGGCTGGAGCATGATGATATCGAAGGCGATTCCGATGACACCGTCGCGTTCGATGACGGCGCGGTATTGCTGATCTGAGAACTGTCGTTGCCAGGGGGCGAGTCGGCGGGAGTTTTGGTGGCTGGCGTGAATGCGTCCGCTGAAGTTGTTGAGCAGTTGCCAGAAGGCGACGTCTGAGAGGTGAGTGACATCGACGGTGATGCCGAGCTGTTCGATGCGTTTGAGGAGCGGGATGGCATCGAGGGCAAGTCCGACTTCGCAGGAGGTACCTCCGCCGTAGCGATTGGCGCCGTAGTGCGTCAGTCCGATGGCGCGGAGTCCATGTTCGTGGAATTCGCTGATGGTGTCTGGAAGGAGGAGGGGGTCAGCGCCTTCCATGGTCTGGATGAAGCCGAGCGGCGCTTCGGAGCCGCGTTTTTGCCAGTCTGCGAGGTGCTTGCTGAGGCAGGATTTTGTGCGGATGGGGCGCAGGTAGCCGGCTTTCTCCATGGCTCGGTGCCATGCGAGGTGAGCATGTGCCATGGCGTAGCAGGTTTGCGGGGAGGTCCAGCCGAAGGAGTGGTTGATTTCCTTTTCCTGTCGAGCGAGAAGTGTGGAGAGGCACAGTCCGAGTTCGGCGGCTTTCATTTCGGGGAAGCTGAGAGTGGCTCCGGCGCGACCAGGGTCGGTCATGCCGAGTGCTTTTTCCTGAGCGCGGAGATCATCAACTGAGCAGCGGAGGTCGCGATTCCAGTCAACTCCATTGAGGGCCAGGTCCAGGTGACCGTCGAACAGCAGCACGGCGATGTCTCCGATGGGGGGGGCGATTGTTGCGGGTGGGATTTTGGGCTGGGCAGAGGCCAGCGGCGCTGGGATGATATCGGACGGTGGGTTGTTGGGCGAGTGAGGAAATGGGGAAAGGTGAGTGTGCGGTGAGATGAAGCGGATACTTTTGCCGGATCCTTTATTTGAGCGGCGACTGGAGCGTGGTGGTGAGTGTGACCTTGGAATGATGGCGGCTGGGGTTGCGGAGCGAGTGGAGGAGTTATGTTTGCTGAGTGGTCTGTTGGCGGGTGAGGGGGATGTGGTGTTGGTGGAGCGGGTTCCGCAGGCCGGGGAATTGCCGGAGCGGCTGTGCGGAGTGCGTTATGAGCGGGTGGAGGATTTTTGTCGCTGGTTTGGCGGACTGACTGTTGGTGAGCGTGTGGGCTGGCGGCTGGAGCCGTGGGGCTGGACGGTTTGGTCAGCGGGGCTGGCGCGGCGTCTGGGTCTGCAGCAGAATTGGCCGGACCCTCGTGTGGTGCGGCTGGTGAATTCGCGTGAATTTTCCGCGTGTGAAGATGTTTTGCTGCCGGTAAGTGGCGGGCAGCCTTGTGGTGAATTGTTTGGGCGTTTGTGTCGCAGTGTGGCAGAGGTGGAGTCGTTTTTGAGGGATTTGTGTGAGGTTGTGGGTCACGAGGGTGGCTGGGTGTTGAAGTCAAATTTCAGTCATGCGGCGCGCAATCGTCTGGTGGGCCGTGGTGCGGGGTTGTGTGAGCGTGAGCGGGGCTGGCTGAATCGGCGACTGGAGCGAGGTGGTTGTGTTTATGCAGAACCGTGGGTGGAGCGGCTTGGCGAGTGTGGCCTGCAGTGGGAGGTTGTGTATGAGCCGGGTGGAGGCTGGCGTGTGGAATTTGTGGGTGCGGCCGATTTTCTGACGGATCAGGGCGGGGAGTATCGCGGGAGTGTCTTGCGGGGCGCAGCGGGTGAAAGGGGTGAGGCGGCGTGCTGGTGGGAGTCCAGCGGAGCTGTGGGGGTAAGTCGGCGAGTGGTGGAGCGAGCAGCGGGGCTGGGTTTTCGTGGTCCGGTGGGGACTGACTGCATGTGGATTCGTTTTGGTGGTCGGGAGTGGGTGCGTGCGGTTCATGATGTGAATGGTCGTCAGACGATGGGGCGGCTGGCATTGAGTCTGCGTGGTGCTCTGGGGCCGGCGGCGTGTGGTGCGTGGCTGCATTATCCGGCGGAGTCGGCGGCAGTGCGGCTGATTTCGCATGTTGGCGAGCGTTGCGGGGGTATCCGGGTGTTATCTACAAGTATGGAAGTGCTGAATGCCCGGGCTGCTCGCTTGCGAACCTGGCTGGTGATTGCAGAAGATTTACAGCAGTTGCGATTAGTGCTGGGCGAACTGGGTTGTGAGTGGCGTGGTGTGAGTGGCGTGGTGTGAGTGTGCAGACAGTCAGCGAGGGGGTGACAGGAATGTCGGCAGCGGATGGAGCGGACAGTGGCGGTCTGAGGCCGTGGTCAGCGGAGTGGTACAGTCAGCAGTCTCGAACGCTGGGTGAATCAGCTTGTCGTGCGCTGGGTTTTTACGTGATTCCTCCGGAGCTGCGGCTGTCGGTCGTGATTCCGGTGTATAACGAGGAGAAGACCTTGCGGGTGCTGGTGGATCGGGTGCGAGCGGTACCGATTCGGAAGGAGCTGATTTTGGTTGACGACTGCAGTCGCGATCGGACTCGGGATGTGCTGCGGACACTGGAGTCGGAGGGCGGAGCAGACGATTTCAATCGGGTGCGGATTTTCTTTCATAACGAGAATCAGGGTAAGGGTGCGGCTTTACGGACCGGTTTTCGTCAGGTGCAGGGTGATATTGTGATTATTCAGGACGCGGATCTTGAGTATGACCCGGCTGAGTATCCGAAGCTGCTGAAGCCGATTGTGGAGAATCGTGCGGACGTGGTGTTTGGCAGTCGTTTTCTGGGTGACCAGGCGCATCGGGTGCTGTATTACTGGCATTATCTGGGAAATCGTTTTTTGACAACCCTGTCGAACTGTTTTACGAACCTGAATTTGACGGACATGGAGACGTGTTACAAGGTATTTCGTCGGGAGGTGATTGACGAGATTTGTCCGAAGCTGCAGCAGAACCGTTTTGGTTTTGAGCCTGAGATCACAGCGCGGGTCGCGCGTCGTGGTTTGCGGGTGTATGAGACTTCTGTTAGTTATGCGGGTCGGACTTATGCAGAGGGCAAGAAGATTGGCTGGAAGGACGGTTTTCAGGCGTTGTGGTGTATTGTGCGTTTTGGCCTGATGGATTAGTGGCATGAGTGGCGAGCGTCGTCGGCGTCGGAGCACTAGTGAGGATTCTCGTGAATCGGGGTCTAGTCGCTCCGAAGAAGAGCGGCGGGAGCAGTCTGCTGATGGAGGATCGGACGGTGATCGTCGCCGCAGCAGCAGCGGTGTTCGTCGTCGGCAACGCAGTTTTCGTCGACTGTTGTTTGTTCTGGTGCCGGTGGTGCTGGGTGGTCTGTCGTTGCTGTTGATTCCGTGGTGGAACGAGCGTGGATTGCGTGTGGCGGAGTGGCAACTGGATTCGGGTGATGCGGCTGGTGCGTTAGCGACAGTGGATGAGTATTTGCAGTCGCAGGGTGGCACTGAGTCTGCGATGGCCTTGAAGGCTCGAGTGCTGGTGAAGCTGGGGCAGCCTGCTGAGGCATTACGATTGATTGAGCGTGTGGGTGCGGCGAGTGTGCCGGAGATGCGAGCTTATGCTGAGGCATCATTGATGCTGCAGCGATGGACGGGAGCTTTGCCGGTTCTGGAGCATTTAGTGAAGGAGCAGCCTGGGGACGGTGACCTGTTGCACGAACTGAGTGCCTGCAGGGCTCGTCTGGGCCGTTATGACGAGGCGGTTGCGGCGGCGCAGCAGTTTGCGAAGTTGCCTGGGAATGAGGCTCGGGGTTATACGCTGATTGGTTTGCTGGAGCGTGATCGGGGGAATAATCAGAAGTGTGCGGAGGCGTGGGGGCGAGTGCTGGAATTGCGTCCGGACGGTAAGGATTTGCAGGTGTCAGCGGGCGAGTTGTTTCAGGAGTATGGGAAGGCCTTGTTGTTGACGGGGGATGCTGTGGGGGCCGAGTCGGCTCTGGTGCGTGGCGTGAGTGCTGTCGAGAGTGCAGCGGCTCTGGCGTGGCTTGGGAAGGCGCAGCAGCAGCTAGGGCGTCGTCAGGACAGTGAGCGGACGTGGCGTCGGGCGGTGGATCTGGAGCCCTTGAATGCGATGTCTTTGGAGGGGCTGGCGGAGCTGATGATGCAGCGGCAGGATTTTGCGGGTGCATTGGCCTGTCTGCAGCCGTTGGAGGGGCAGTCGGATCTGAAGAGTTCGACTGGATTTTTGCTGCAGCGGTTGTATGGGCTGGTGCAGCAGCCGGAGAAGTCTGCGGAGTGGAAGCAGCGAACGGAGCAGTTGCGGCGTGCGGAGGAATCGCTGGTTCATATGGAGCAGGTGATTGTGAGCAGTCCGGATACGATGTGGGGGCGGGTGTATCAGGCGTGGTATCTGGCTGAGCAGGACAATCGGGAACAGGCGAAACATCTGTTGTCTCCGTTTGTGAAGGAGGGGGCTGATCCTTTTATTGTGAAGTTGTGGACAGCTTTACGGGATGGTCTGCCGTTGCCGGGTCCGGAGGATGTTCCGCTGGACGTGTACTGAGGTGGGGGTTGTTTTTTTCTGGCGGGATGGTGGCAAGATGGCCTGTCGCTGGCTGTTGTGCGGCTTGTTGTTGTGTGTGTCGGGAGCTGATTTGTCGGCGCAGGTGCGGACGGTGGCTGGTACGGGCCAGCGGGGGCCGTTTGCGACTGGCGGTGAGGCATTGAAGACCGCGGTGAACGAGCCGTTTGGGCTGTCGATGCGTGAGCCGGGTGTGTTGTATGTGTGCGAGGTGGGAGCCCACGTGGTGCGGCGTGTGGAACTGGTGACGGGCAAGACGATGGTCGTGGCGGGCAGTGGCGTCAAGGGGTATGCGGGCGATGGCGGAGTGGCAGTATCAGCGCAGCTGAACGAGCCGTATGAAGTGCGTTTTGATCGTGACGGGACGATGTATTTCGTGGAGATGCAGAACCACATTGTGCGTCGAGTGGATGCAGTGACGGGGATTATCAGTACGGTGGCGGGAACGGGGGTGGCTGGATTTTCGGGGGATGGCGGAGTTGCAGTTGCGGCGCAGCTGCGGCAGCCGCATTCGATTGCGCTGGATGATGCGGGGACTTTGTATATTTGTGATATTGGCAATCATCGGGTGCGGGCAGTGGATCTGCGAACGGGAGTGATTCGCACATTTGCCGGCACCGGCGAGCGACGGGCCACTCCGGATGGTGCTCCCATAATGGGGACTCCGCTGAACGGTCCGCGAGCGCTGGACTATGATGGTCGGGGTTCGCTCTATCTGGCGCTGCGCGAGGGGAATGCGATTTATCGAATGGACTTGCAGAAGGGGGTACTGCAGCATTTGGCGGGAACGGGGAAGAGTGGCTACGGGGGTGACGGCGGTCCGTCTCGGGAAGCCTTGCTGTCCGGTCCGAAGGGTGTAGCAGCCGGGCCCGACGGAAATGTGTATTTTGCGGACACGGAAAGTCACACGGTGCGGGTGTATGTGCCGTCAGAGGGAGTTGTGCGGACGGTGGTGGGTGATGGTCAGAAGGGAGACGGACCTGAGGGTGCAGCGGCTGGCTGTCGGATGGACCGGCTGCATGGCGTGTATGTTTCGCCGGACGGGGTGCTGTATATTGGAGACAGCAACAATCATCGGGTGCGTGCGCTGCGGTTATCTCAGGCGGTGTTGCGGTGAGCGGGCCAGCGGAGTCAGTGGCGGGGCAGTCGAACGAGTTTTAGTTCGTGGCTGAGTGTCTGAGCGTGTGCCCTGCCCTGTATGGCGGTGAGACTGTCGCGAGCGGTCAGGCTGAGCGGCATGGGCTGTTCGCGGTGTTGTTGCCGGGGTGTTGTTGGCCGTGATCCGGAGTCGACGGAGAGTTGCAGTCCGAAGAAGGGAAACGGCGCGTTGCTGTCCATCTGCATGAAGGAGCCGTCGTAGCGGCAGCCTGCAGTGGTGAGGAGGAGCAGAGGCAGCAGAAGGGCTAAGATTTTGATCACAGTTCCGGGGATGGGCGGGGTTGCGGGCGTGGCGGTCTGCTGGTGGGTTCAGACGGCGATTTTAGGTATTGTTTTTGTGGTGTTGGAAGATCTGTTTGGTGTGGTGGAGTGGTGTTGGTGAGCAGCGGTGGTGGTGTTGGGGGGGTGGAGCGGCGGAAAATGCCGGAGCGGTGGTCAGTTTTCGGTGAGACAGTGTTCGGTGAGGGAGGCCGTGTGGCGAGTCGTGGGCGGGAGTCCGCGGGTGTGATTGCGGTTGCGGCATCTATGCCGCAGGCGTGGGCGTTGCTGTGCGCGAAGTGCTTTTGGTGGCTTGTGGGCAGTGTGGCTCCTGCACCGCCAACCCCTCTCCCCCGTTTCACGGGGGCGAGAGGAGGTTTAGTGGTCAGTGGTCAGGAGTCCGCGGGAGTGATGTGGGTTGGGTGTGGGAATCAGCGGCGGATGCGGGAGGTTTGCAATTGCACGAGTGGGGCGCCGGCGCTGGTGGCGGCGGGGTTTTCGCGGATGAGCAGTTGTCCTTTGCCGATGGTGAGGATGGCTCGCTGTAGCCCTTGTTCGGCATCGATGAGTGCGAGGAAGTTTTGGAATTCGGGTGCGTGGGAGACGGCGTTATCGCACACGATAACTCCGAGTTTCACCGCATTTCTGAGTAATGGCCACCAGTTGGTGTATTGTGAGCGGTCGGAATCGAGGAATACGAAGTCATAGGTGTGCGGGGGTGTCTGGCTGAGGAACTGGAGTGCGTCGGTGGTGTGCAGAGTGACGGCGTGTGTGAGTCCGGCGCGGCTGAGGTTTTGGCGTGCGATCTGGTGTTTTTCGGGGGAGTGGTCGACGGAGTCGACGGGAATGTTTGCGGGTGCTGCAGCGCGGAGCAGCCAGAGTGTGGAGTAAGCGCTGGAGGTGCCGATTTCGAGGATGCGTTTGGGGCGTTGTTCCTGAACGAGGAGTTCAAGGAAGCGTCCTGTGGAGGGGGTGATATTGAGCATCTGCTGAGTGCGCACGGGGTTGGCGGCGTCATGGCTGGTGCCGTGCTGATGGATTTCAGCGAGCAGAGCATCGAATTCGGGGGAATCGGGGGCTGTTGTGTTCATGGGGGGTATTGAACTGACTGGGGGTGAAAAGTCGAGTGCTGACTGATGTGTGTATTAGCTGGATTCGCGAATTTGGTCAGCGGAATTTGCCGATTTGTCGTGGTTGGTGTGTTGTGTGGCGTGTGGTGCGGCGTGATTTGGTGGTGTCGGGTGTGTTCTGCAGGTTGGTGGGGGCAGTAAGATGTCGTCAGTTGCTGGCGGAGACCGCGGGGAAGCCCTCGAATCAGGATTTGTGTTGAGGACAGATCGATGCAGGAAGCTCGCAAAAAGCAGATTGGCGTGCGTTATCTGGTGAAAAGTCTGATTTTGTTGCTGCTGGTGAGCGGTTTGGGTGGGTGTCATAATATGCAGTCGCATCGTCTGCGGCGGTGGAACTACAACGATTCGGGCAGCCGTGGTGATGCGTTGTGGAGTGTGGGTGATGTGCTGCCCGGCGGGCGTGGAGACGCGGGTTCTGAGTATCGTCCCGAGGTACCTCGAGCGACAGAATCTGTGCGGTGATTGCGGCGTTTGGTGGAGGAGTTGTGACGGTGGTTGATTGTGTGGGTGGGGAACTGATTTTTGAAAGTGGCAGTGAGTGCGACACGGTGTGTCTGGGGGCTGCGCTGGCGGGTGTGGTCTGTGCGGGTCTGACGTTGTCTTTGAACGGGCAACTGGGTTCCGGGAAGACTCATTTTGTGCGTGCACTGGCGACGGGGCTGGGTGTGAGCGAGTCGCATGTGAGCAGTCCGACATTTGTGGTATTGCAGCAGTACGTGGACGGGCGGATTCCGCTGGCACATTTTGATGTGTATCGGCTGGGCGATGTGGACGAGTTTTTGGGGCTGGGTGGTGCAGAGTATCTGGACAGCGGTGAGTGGCTGTGTTTGGTGGAGTGGGGTGAGCGACTAGGTACGGTGCTGCCTGCCGATCATTTAGTGATCGAGATTTCTCATGCCGGGGAAACGTCGCGGCTGTTTCGTTTTCGTGCGACGGGGCGGCTTTCAGCCGGAGTTTTGTGGGGCTTGCGGCAGGTTCTGGGAGTGGCGTGAGCCGACCGTTTTTCCGTCGTTGAGGCCTGGGAAAATCTGGGAACTCGGATTCTGCGCGGTTGAAGTCGTGTCGTCTGCGTGCTGAGAGTGTAGACTTGGGGAATCGTTGCGAAATTGTCGCCTTGTTAATTCTGCAGAGACCGTGATTCCATGTCAACGACAGAACTTCCGCAGGCTCGACTGAGCGCCGTCCCTGATGCTCGTGGCCGTTTCGGCGAGTACGGCCGGCGATTTGTTCCAGAGACTCTGATGTATGCTCTGGAGCAGTTGACTGACGCCTACGAGCAGGCTCGCGGGGACGCTGCATTCGACCGTCAGCTGCGTGAGTTGCTGAAGCATTTTGTGGGTCGTCCGAATCCGTTGTATTTTGCTGAGCGTTTGACGGCAAAGTGTGGCGGGGCGAAGATTTACTTTAAGCGTGAGGACCTGAACCATACGGGTGCTCACAAGATCAACAACACGATGGGTCAGGTGTTACTGACGCAGCGCATGGGGAAGACTCGTGTGATTGCCGAAACTGGTGCTGGTCAGCACGGTGTGGCGACAGCCACCGCATGTGCCCGATTTGGCCTGCCGTGTGTCGTCTATATGGGTGAAGAGGACGTGCGTCGTCAGAAGCTGAATGTGTTTATTATGCGGACGATGGGTGCTGAGGTGCGTCCCGTCACGACTGGTTCGCGGACCCTGCGTGACGCGATCAACGAGGCGATGCGGGACTGGATGTCATCGGTCCGGGATACTCACTACATCATTGGCAGCGTCGTGGGGCCTCATCCGTTTCCCATGATGGTGCGTGACTTTCAGTCGATCATTGGCCAAGAGGCTCGTGAGCAGTGTCTTGAGCAGACAGGTCGTCTGCCGAACGAGGTCGTTGCGTGTGTGGGCGGGGGGTCAAATTCGGCCGGGATGTTTTATCCGTTTGTGGATGATGCGGGGGTTGAACTAACGGGCGTTGAGGCGGGTGGTCGTGGCGGCAAGCCGGGTGACCACGCCAGTACATTGTCGCATGGTCGTCCGGGGATTTTGCATGGCAGTTACAGTTATGTGCTGCAGGACGATGATGGTCAGACAGCGGATGTGCATTCGATTTCGGCGGGTCTGGATTATCCGGGTGTAGGTCCGGAGCACAGTTACTGGAAGGACTGTGGTCGAGTGAATTACGTGAATGTGCTGGATGACGAGGCTCTGGAAGCGTTTAGTATTTTGGCGAAGACGGAAGGAATTTTGCCGGCGATCGAGACGTCGCATGCGATTTCGTGGGCGATGCGTTCGGCGGCTCAGCGCAGCCCTGATGACATTGTTGTGGTGTGTTTGTCAGGTCGAGGCGACAAGGACGTGAACGAGGTGGCGCGGCTGACCGGGCAGGAGATGGGGTGATTTTGGGAGTGGTCAGTTGGGGTTAATGAATGCTGTGTGTGATTGTGGCGGGATCAGAACCAGCCGCAGTTGAGGAGACAGCCGGAGGCTGAGGCAAGCAGCATTTGGTCGCCGAGTGCTGAGACGGCGACTTGCTGCAGCGGGTCATGGCTGAGGTCGGCTGCCCAGAGGACATTTCCTTCGAAGCTGAGCCAGAAGATGCGGTGTTCTTCGGTGACGACGGCCAGTCGATGTCGGGTGGCGGTGCAGGCAACTTTGGAGGGGATGCCATCGACGCTGAATGAGCCGAGGTGTCGTGCCTGCAGGTCGAATACCTGAACTCCGTGGTTGAACGCCGCGAGGAGAACTCGGCGTGCGGATTCAGCGACAGCCATGCTGCCGATGTTGCTGACTTGGGGTTCGGCCCAGACTGTTTTTCCCTGCAGATCATAGCGAGAGAATTCGCCGAACTCTGCGGCTGCGATCAGTTCTGTTGTTTCAGCAAGGAAGTGCAGTTGTGTCACGGGGCGGCGGGTTTCAATGACGGAGACTTCGCGGCGTTCGGAGGTGATGATGTGGATTTTGGAGGAGTCGGTGGCGAAGGCAAAATGGCTGCCGTGCGGTGCGGCAGCGACGGCTGTGATCTTCCCGGTGACTCGCCCGTCCCACAGTTTCTGCAGGTCGTGGTCAAAGCAGTGCAGTCCGCGATCTCCGCAGACGGCCAGTCCGATGGCGGCGGTGTGAGCGAGTGCGAGCTGGTGGACGTCGCGGACTTCGAAGGCTTCGCGGAGTCGTTGTCCGCGGGAGTCCATGAGGCAGAGCCGCCCATTTCCTGTGGCGACGACGATGCGCCCGGCTTCCCATGTCATTGCGATCGCTGCGATCCCATCGGGAAAGAAATCTTCGAAGATTTCTCCGGGGCGGGCACCGACGCATTGCTGGAGCAGCCGGGACACCATGGGGTTGATCAGCCTTCGGGGAAGCTGGAAAGGAATCTGGCAAGTCTGTGGAAGTCGCTTTGTGGCTGGATGAAGCGGACGACAGTCACCAGATTCTTTGGGTCGACCAGTTTTTCGAAGTCGACGTAGTGCAGGTCGAACTGGCCGGCGACGGAGATCATGACGCCGTTCAGTCCTTTCTCTGCGAGGGCTCGGAAGGCTCCAACACCGAGTTGGCAGCCCAGCATGACGTCGAAGGCGTGTGGGCGAGCACAGCGGGATTCGTAACCGACCTGCAGTCCGTTGACTTTCCGGGTAACGCCCGTCTGTTTCTTGAATTCCGCAGCAACGAGTTTGGCGACCATTTTCCCGAGGTCGCAATTGGCCACGGACAGGTGTCCGTGGTCATCCCGGGGAACTCCGGCGAGGGCTTCGTCTGAGAGGTATTCTGCGAGTCCTTCAGCGAGTACGACGACGCCGTAGTCTTTGCCTTCCTGTTCACGACGTTTCCGCATCATGGTGACGATGCGAGAGACGATCTTGTTGAGGTCCATGATTTTGCGTTTGGGGGTGGATTCCGGTGCGAGGTATTCGGCGGTGATGTCTTCAACGCTGAGTACCATGCTGGCTTCACCTGCGATGGCGGCGCCATAGGCGAGCCATCCGGCACTGCGTCCCATGCATTCCACGACAAAGTAAGCTCGAGCAGCTTCAGCATCGGCGTGCAGATTGCGGATTTCGGTGCCGAGTGTTTCCACGGCGGTGAAGTAGCCGAAGGTGAAGTCGATGCCGGAGTAGTCGTTGTCGATAGTTTTCGGGACGTGGACAACGGGAATGCGGTACTGATCGGCGGGCAGCAGGTCCTGGAAAAGTTTGAATTTGTTGGCTGTTTTCAGAGTGTCATCACCGCCGATGGACACGAGGGCGTCGACGCCAATGGAACGCAGCGCTTCATCGACTCGTTTCATGGGGGCGACTTTTTCGGCATGGTGGAGATCTTCCGGGGCCTTGATGTTTTTGCCGGGGTTAGCGCGGGCGGTGCCAATCAGGATGCCTTCTTTGCTGCGAGTGCGTCGGAGGGCGGGTTCTGTGAGCCGCATGTAGTGCACGCCTTCAACCAGCGGCTGTGCAGGTGTGTAGTCGATCAGGTTTGAGTATCCGTAGCGGATACCAACAACTTCAATGCCGGCTCGAATGAATGAGATCGCGCAGGCGGAGATAACAGAGTTGGCTCCGGGAGCCGGTCCACCTGAAAACAGCAGGGCAACTCGCTTGATTGCCTGAGACATAACACGAATTCCTGAAGATCAAAGTGTGAAACAGAACTGTAAAACGGGGGCCAGCAGTGTGCGTGGCCGCGAGTGGGGCGGTGATTGACTATCAGAAGGTGCGTTCGACAAAGGTGGTGTCGATGTTGAAGTCTACGAAGTCTGCGTGGCAGAACATTTTCTTTGCCAGCGGCAGGGTGGTTTTGATGCCTTCGATGACGAATTCGTGCAGGCAGCGCCGCATGCATTCGATCGCTTCCCGGCGAGTCGGTTTGTAGACGATCAGTTTGCCGATCATTGAGTCGTAGTACGGGCTGATGGTGTAGCCTTCGTAGACGTGTGAGTCGAAGCGGACTCCGGGACCGCCTGGCAGTCTGAGTTTGGTGATGGTTCCGGGGCTACCGCGATATCCATTGTCGGGATCTTCCGCATTGACTCGTAGTTCAATCGCGCAGCCTGAGTGTTTGACGTCGGCCTGTGTGAACGGCAGTTTTTCTCCGGCAGCGACAAGAATCTGCTGTTTGATCAGGTCAATTCCGGTGACTAGTTCGGTGACCGGATGTTCGACCTGAATTCGGGCGTTGACTTCAATGAAGTAGAAATTGAAGTTTTTGTCGACGATGAATTCGCAGGTGCCGGCATTGGTGTAGCCGGCGGTTTTTACGAGCTGCACAGCGCAGTTGCAGATACGTTCGCGGACTTCCGGGGGCAGTTTGGGTGCGGGGCTTTCTTCGATGAGTTTTTGATGGCGGCGCTGCATGGAGCAGTCGCGTTCCCAGAGGTGCACGACATTGCCGTGGTTGTCACCGATGATCTGGACTTCTACGTGGCGCGGTTTTTCGATGTATTTCTCGAGGTAGACGCCGGCGTTTTTGAAGGCTTTTTCGGCTTCAGCACTGGCGGCTGCCAGTCCGGCTCGAAGTGAAATTTCATTTCCGGCGACTCGCATTCCTTTTCCGCCGCCACCCGCGGTGGCTTTGATGAGTACCGGGTAGCCGATTTGATCGGCGATGCGAACGGCGTCTTCGACATCAGTAATGAGTCCGTCACTGCCGGGCACGCAGGGTACGCCAGCTTTACGGGCAATTTCACGGGCGCTGACTTTGTCACCGAGCTGCTGCATGGCTTCGACAGGGGGGCCGATGAATTCGATGTTGCAGCTGCGGCAGACTTCGGCGAAGTGTGCATTTTCAGCGAGGAATCCATAGCCGGGGTGGACGGCCTGGACATTGCCGATTTCAGCGGCGCTGATGATGCGTTTAATCTGGAGGTAGCTTTCGAGTGCCTGCGGGGGGCCAATGCACCAGGCTTCGTCTGCGAGGGACAGGTAGTGAGCACCGCGGTCAGCTTCGCTGTAGACGGCGACGGTTTCGATGCCCATTTCACGGCAGGCGCGAATGATCCGCAGAGCGATTTCGCCGCGATTGGCTACCAGGATTCGTTGAAACATGAGTCAGCTCACGCCAGAAAGGTTCGGTGCCGCGGGCAGGAGCCGCATGGGCCTGTCCGACAGCGAGTGTATGATGAGAATGGATAACTAAGGCGGGCGCAGCCCGACCGCGAATTGTAACGCGGCAGAGCTGCCGCAGTGTGCCGATTGTTGACAGTGACAATCTGATCAGGCTGGTTCCAGGCGGAACAGAGGTTGCCCGAATCCGACCGCATCGCCGCTTTGCACGAGCACTTCGACGATCCGTCCGGCTTTCTCACCCTGAATCTGGTTGAAGACCTTCATCGCTTCGATGATGCAGACCACGGTATCGGGCTTTACAACGGTTCCGACGCTGACGAAGGGTGGATCTTCAGGGCTGGGGGCGGCGTAAAAGGTGCCGACTGTGGGTGCGGTAATCAAAATGCCGGCCGGGGCTGCTGCCGGGGCGGCAGCAGCAGGAGCAGCCGCCACGGGAGCGACCTGCGGAGCAGCAACCGGAGCAAATTCGGGCATGGCAGGAGCATAGGCAACTTGTCGCGGGCCACGACGAACCTTCCAGGATTCATCTTCATTGGAGAGGCTGACTTCAGAAACACCGAATTTTTCCATGAGCTGCAGCAGCTTGCGGAAATCGTCGAGATCGAATGCTTTGCGTTTGGGTTCAGTTTCCACTGGTTTCGCCATAGTAAAGGAGGACTCCGGCTGTTGCATCCGGCAAACCCGGCCACCAGAGAAATCTGAGGCCAGCAGCGGTTGGTCAGCCATATTCGTGATAATGATGCAGCATCGTAAAATCGGGGAATTTATGCAAGGACGCCAACAATCGACTGCTCAAATTCGCGGGGAACCGAAGTGAGAACCTCGCAGCCCGTGGCGGTTACCAGCACATCGTCTTCGATGCGGACACCGAATTTGCCGGGCAGGTAAATCCCGGGTTCGACAGTGATTACCATGCCCGGCTCGAGTTTCTGTTTCGAAAGCGGGCTCATTCGCAGGGATTCGTGGATTTCCAGGCCGAATCCGTGGCCCAGTCCGTGTCCGAAGAATGGTCCGAAACCGGCATCAGCGATCAGGTTGCGAGCGATGCGGTCGACATCGGCGCAAAGGGCTCCAGGGCGGATGGCGGCGATGGCAGCCTGCTGGGCATTAAGTACAGTGTTATAGATTTTTTCGATGTTTTTCGTTGGTTTTCCCGTGATGAAGACTCGAGTGAGGTCGCTGCGGTAGCCCTGAGTGCTGACGGCACCCCAGTCGACGAGGAGAACGGGGTGTTCGCTGACGCGTCGGGAGGCGGCGTGAGCGTGCGGCAGAGCGGCTGTCGGGCCAACTCCGACGATTGGTTCGAAGGCGGTCCCCTGTCCGCCGAAGTCGCGCATGGCGGCTTCGAGCAGGAAGCGGATCTCGGTTTCGGTCTGAGTTGGTCGGAGGCTGCTGCGGACGACACCGATGCCGCGTTCGGCGATCTGGATGGCTTCGCGGATTTGCGCGAGTTCGGAGCGATCTTTGACTTCGCGGAGTCGTTCCACGAGTCCTGCGGCTGGCACGAGAGTGGCGGGAGTGGCGGCGAGCTGTACAGCGAGCGACTGGCAGGTGGCGACTGTGAGGTGTTCGGCTTCGAATCCTGCAAGTTTGGCTCCGGCGGTGGCAATTCGATCGACGGCGAGGTCGATAATAGTGCGTCCGGCATCGCGTATTTCGGCGGGCAGTCCGGGGCATTCGGCCTGCAGTTGTGTTTCGTAGCGGGTGTCACTGAGGATGATCTGGCAGCCGGGTGCGAGGAACAGCCATGAGGAATCCCCGGTGAATCCGGTCAGGTAGCGAACATTGGCGACGCTGGAGACGAGCAGGCTGTCAATCCCCGCCTCTCGGAATTTTCGCAGGACCCGGTTTCGGCGAGCTTCATAATCGGGCTGGAGCATAGGATGGTGTTCTAAGAGAGTGTAGGTTGTGTGCCGGGGAAGTTGACCAGACATGGAGCTGGGAGAGGATTGTAGGACACATTTGAGTTTGTCACAAAGGCCACAATTCAGCGGCTGGAAAACTGCGGCGAGATATGTTTGACGCGTTGAAGAATCTGTTTCCGGGACTGGTTTCGGTGTCAGGTACTGGTGTATCGGACATGTCGCTGCAGTCACGCTGGCGTCGGCTGGAGGCGGCGGGTCGCGAGGTAGAGGTGTTTGTCCCGGCGGGTCCTGAGTCGGTGGTGGGTGTGGTGTTGTTTTTGCACGGTCACGGAGAGGTTTTGCTGTCGGACAATCCCGTGTTTACTCGGCTGTTTCAGCAGCATCGTCTGGTGGCGGTGTGTCCATCGGGGCGACGCAGTTGGTGGCTGGACGTGATCTGTGAGGAATTTGATCCCCTGGTGACACCGCAGCAATGGCTGCTGCAAAGTCTTGTGCCGTGGATTGAGCAGACTCTGCAGGTGCAGCCGCCGCGGATAGCGCTGCTGGGTGTCAGCATGGGTGGTCAGGGTGTGCTGCAGCTGGCTTATCGGTATGCATTGAAGTTTCCGGTGGTGTCGGCGATTTCACCGGCGGTCGATTTTCATCAATTGTATGGAGCTGGGATTCCGCTGGACGGCATGTTTCCGGATGCTGAGGCAGCTCGGCAGGCGACAGTGGTGCTGAATCTGCAACCGCTGCAATGGCCGCGGTATCAGTATTTTTGCTGTGATCCGGCTGACGTAGAGTGGTACGACGGTGCTGCTCGGCTGGGTATGAAGCTGTCGTCATCCGGAATTCTGCATGAGCGGGACCTGCTGACGACAGCGGGCGGGCACGCGTGGAATTACTTTAATCGGATGGCGGCGCCGGCAATTGAGCAGGTGGTGCGTGGTTTGGCGGGCGTGGCTGCCAGCGTTTAGTCTGTGCAGTCGCGGTGTCTGCTGTTTAGGGCAATCCATTGATGCGGCGGACGATCCATTCCGCCATCAGCAGCGTGCAGAACAGGACAATCAGCAGCCAGTGGTCCCAGAGGCTGCGTTCCAAAAGTTTCTGCTGTGGCTGATCGACGGGCTGCAGCAGCTGTGTGATGCGGGCGACATCCCAGGGTTCGATGAGTTCTCCGCCACTTTGTTCGGCCAGTTGTTTTAGCAGAGTGCGATTACAGCTGACATCGGCGAGTTCTGCTGACACCTGCGGGCGGACGATGAGTTCTGTCTGCACGTTTGGGGGAATGTCAACGGTGGTGTTTTCGACTTTGAGTTGCAGGTTCCAGTTGCCTCGTGTGAGCCTGGGCAGTCGGGCTGAGCTGCGTTCGGGCGTATCGGATGACGGCTGGAGTCGTGTTATCACGGGCGGTATTTCGGAGCCGGGTTGTTCCGCGATGACGTAGATGGCGGCGTTCATTACCTGTGGCAGCAGTCTGCGATCCCAGCGAACGACGACTTCCGGTGATTCGGTTTCATCGACGATGACATCAGAGACGGACATGCGGATGGAGTTATTTCCGGCGGCTGCTTTGCTGCGGGCGGCCCAGCGAATGAGTTGTCCCCAGAATTTGTAGTGCCATTCATCTCCGGCGCGGCGGCGCCACCGCCAGGTGCTGTCGAGTCCGAGCCAGACGATTTGCCCGAAGCCGTAGTCCTGCTGCACGATCACGGGATCGGCCTGTGCGGGCAGTCCAGGGATGGAGGCGGTGGCCCAGACGGCAGCACCGGGTTTGGGTGTACCGGTGGCGATCCACGGATGTCCGGGCAATTTTGTGAGCGAGGTATCGCGGCTGCCGGGATCTTCCTGCAACTGGAGCATGGTCAGGTTTTGAGCGGCGGGAGTGAGCGTCAGTCGGAACGCTGTTTGTTCGCTGCCGGGAGCGGAGGCGAGGAACTGTTCGGCCAGTTTTTGTCGGACAGTGGTGACAGGCAGCATTGATTTGAGGATCTCGGACTGGTGAGCGAGCGGCATGTATTGACGGCCGGCGATAATGACAACGGTGAGTCCGTCCCGTGTCACGGCTTCCTCAACCATTTGCCATGTCTGTGGGTCGGCTTCAGCCGGATTGAGGTCACCGATGATCAGCAGATCAGTGCGTGCGAGTATTTCGCGGAAGGCGACGGCGGGTGGCAGTGTATTTTGCAAAGCCGGCTGATTGAGGATTTCCAGCCAAGGCTGTCTGAAGAGGATGGTGGTGGCTTCGACCTGGCGATCTCGTTCGAGCAGGTTGTTGAGGTAGCGGAATTCCCAGCGGGCATCTCCATCCAGCAGCAGGACTCGAGCTTTGTTATCCACGACTTTCAGGCTGAAGCTGCGTGAGTTGTTGTCATTGCGGAGTTCACCGGGTCGGGGATCGCTGGTAACGACGTAATCGAATCTGCCGGGCTGATCGGCTGGCAGAGAAAAGGAGACGGCGGTGGAGTCAGTTGCGGGGGTGATTGTTTGCTGCTGAACTACGTTGCCGGCGGCTTCAAGTCGTACGGTGAGTTCTTCACCTTCGAAGCCGGCGGTACCGAGTATGGTTTTTACGAGTGCCTGATCTTTGAGGAAGACGGCTTCGGGTACATCGATGGAAGCGATGGAGAGGTCGCGGGGCTGGAGTGCGGAGCCGATGGGGATGGTGTAGACGGGGACATTGATCATGGCGAGGAGGTCGGCGGTTCCGGCGACATCTGCGGGAGCGGTCTGTCGTCCGTCCGAGAGGAGGATGAAGCTGCGAATTTGTGCGGCGGATTCTTCGGCGAGTGTATTTTGGAGGAGTCCGATGGCATCGGTTGTTTCGGGGCGCAACTGCCGGCGATTTTGCTGGAGCATCTGTGCGATCTGTCCGGGGTTGGCTGGCTGTTGTTCGGCGGCGAAGACGCGGAGGTCTACGGGGAGATTTTTTCGCAGATTTTCCAGGAGTTCCGTGGGTTTTGCGGCGAGCAGCCGGCGGGCGAATTCGGTGCGCGGCATCTGCTCAAATTCACTGAGTGAGGCCATGACCTGATCGCGGCGTGCACTGGCGGCGGCTGTCTCGGCGGGAGTCTGTGGTGGCCGTTCGGTGCCGAGCCATGGTGGTTCTTTGCCGGCCTCTGCGGCTGCGGCCCAGCTTTCGATGAGTGGTCGAGTTTCAGCATTACCGAGCATTCCGAGGGCCTGAGCCCAGCGGAGCTTTTCGGCAAGGGTGGCGTGGCTGTCGCGGGTGTCCATGCTGTCAGAGCCATCGACGGCAACGACGACTCTGTTTTGCAGTCGCTGGTCAAATTGTCTGGTGAGGACTGGCTGAAGGAGTGTGAGGAGCAGCAGTGTGAGCACGCTGCAGCGGAGCGTGAGCAGTGTCCAGCCGACTGTGCGTGAGACGAGGCGCCGTTCGAGGCGGAGGAGCCAGCAACTGATGGCGAGAGCAGAGAGGGAAGCGAACAGGACGAGCGTGGTCCAGGTGGTGGAGTTGGTTCCGGAGAACAGCAGCCGCCATGTCATGTGCGATCTCGACTGCTGCTGGCACGTCCGGGGACCGGGAGAATTTCATCAGTGCGGGGTGCGGTCGGCTGCATGAGGCGATAGAGAGTGATGAGTTGATCGAGCATGTAATCTTCGCGGAAGCGGGATCGCACCAGTTGTTGTCCGGCGGCTGCGATTGTGCGAGCGGTGTCCCGGTTGAGCAGCAGTTCGATGATGCGATCGGCGAGCAGGCGGCTGTCGGAGGGCGGGACGATGAGTCCGTTTTCACGATCCTGGATCACACTGAGTACTCCGCCGACACCGGAGGCGATGACGGGTCGTCCGAGAGCCATGGCTTCCAGCATGAGGACTCCGATCCCCTGCTGGAGTGAGGGGAGGCAGAAGATATCGATGGCGCCGAGGTATCCCTGCATGGAGACACCGCCGTCGACGAAGGTGAGTCGGCGGGAGAGGTCGAGTGAGGCGGCCAGTTGTCTGAGGCTGTGTTCTTCGGGTCCGCTGCCGGCGATGACGATGCGGATATCATGTCCGGCTGCAACGACTCGGTGGCAGGCGCGGAGGAAGAAGGAGGCGCCTTTGATCACTTCGAGTGGCCCGGCCATGCCGATGACCGGGGGGCGATCATCATCGAGGGGCTGGTCAATTCCGGCGGCATCCGACACTTCGACGCCGGGCAGTATGACTTGTTTTTCGAGCTGGTCCATCACGGGCCCGGCTGGCAGTCGGGACTGGACGCTTTCGCTGACTGAGATAATGGATTTGAGCTGGGGGATGGGGTAGCGGAGTACGAGTGATTCGGCTTCGTCGTGACCTCCGACGCTGAGCAGGAGTGGTCGTTTCAGTTTTTCGGCGAGTCGTGAGGCGGTGTTGAGGAGTCGGCTATCGAAGAGGTGAATGACATCCGGGCGCTGGTCTTTGATATCGCGGTAGACGGTGCGTGCCACGAGCCGTCCCCAGACGGGGACATCGAGGCCGGGGATTCCGTGGAGCCTGACGCCTTGCAGCAGTGCTGGGTCGAGTCCGTCGCAGGTGGTGCAGACGAGTGCCGTTTCGAGTTCTCGTCTTTCGAGCCCTCGGGCAATACGCAGAGTGAGGAGCGACGAACCACGGAAGGTGAGTTCGCCGTCCAGCAGCAGCACTCGCAGGGGTTGCTCGACCATTTCAACAGTCTACACAAAAGTTCGGGAATCTCCAGCATTCCGGCTGTGGCGGAAGAATCCGGGGAAATCCGCGGGTGTGCTGGCAGTGATGCGGGTCAGAACTTAGGCTATGGGGCTGTGGGGGTTGCGTGAGCGGGGCGCCTGGTGTTTGTCCGGCGAGTGGGGAGGGTGTGAATTTGGCGGAGAGCGGGTTACTGGAGCTGCAGGGTGTGCGTATTGCGGACACTTTTGCGGAGGCTTTTTCGATTAAAGCTGCGAGGCTGGTGATCACGGCTGACAGTCTGCGCTGGGCGCGGACGGCGGCGACGGTGTTTTGCGGGAATGCGACAAGTGTGATTGCCTGTGATCTGGAGGCGGCGGTTGAGCAGGAACTGGCACCTGAGCACACGGCTGATGGTCGACCTGGTGTCTCGGTTTTGGCCTTTGGTTTTTCGGTGCAGGCGCTGGGTCAGGCGATTCAAGGTCGCGTGGGTCAGTGTGTGCTGACGTGTCCGGGAACAGCGTGTTTCAACGGACTGCCGGACATTGCGAAGGACCGGCGTGTGCGAATTGGGGGAGTTCTGCGGTATTTTGGTGATGGTTTTCAGCAGTCGAAGCTGATTGACGGTCGTCGTTACTGGCGGATTCCGGTGATGGACGGTGAGTTTGTGTGTGAGGACGAGTTTGGGACGGTGACGGGGGTTGCGGGGGGCAATTTGCTGATTTGCGGGGTGGATGCGCGGTCGACGCTGGCGGCGGCGGAAGCCGCGGTGGATGCGATACGGGGGGTGTGTGGGGTGGCGCTGCCGTTTCCGGGCGGGATTGTGCGTTCGGGCAGCAAGGTTGGTTCGAAGTATCCGCGGCTGAAGGCGAGCACGAATGAGGCGTGGTGTCCGACGCTGCGAGGTCTGACAGCGAGCGAGTTGCCGGCGGACTGTCATTGTGTGTATGAGATTGTGATTGACGGTCTGACGGCGGAGGATGTGCGCGGGGCGATGCGGCTTGGTCTGCATGCGGCAGTGAGTCAGCCAGGTGTGGGTTTTGTGTCGGCGGGGAATTACGGTGGTCGTCTGGGGAAGCATCATTTTTATCTGCGAGAGCTGCTGTGACCAATCTGGAAAGTGAGCAGCAAATCGGGCGAGTGTGGCTGGCAGGTGCTGGTCCGGGTGACCCGGGTCTGATCACAGTGCGAGCTGCGGAGGTGCTGCGGCAGGCGGACCTGGTGCTGTACGACGGGCTGGTGAATCCGTTGCTGCTGCGCCTGGCGAGCGGGCATTGTGAGCGGACCTCGCGAATTCGTCGTGAGGGTGCAGCGATTGTGTCTCAGGAGGAGATCAATCGTCGTCTGATCGAGGCGGCTCAAGAGGGCCTGAACGTGGTGCGTCTGAAGGGTGGCGATCCGTGTGTTTTTGGGCGGGGCGGCGAGGAGGCTGAGGCGCTGCGGCAGGCTGGCATAGCATTTGAGATTATTCCGGGGATCACAGCGGCAACGGCAGCAGCGGAGTATTCCGGGATTTCGTTTACGGATCGGCAAGCGGCGTCTGCCGTGGCCTTCGTGACGGCTCATGAGGATCCGCTTCGCGAGGGGACTCGGCTTTGTTTCCGAGCCTTGGCGCAGTTTCCTGGCACGCTGGTTTTTTACATGGGTTTAAGTCGTCTGGCCGAGTTGTGCAGTCGCCTGCAGGAGAATGGTCTGGCGGGAACGACGCCAGCGGCGGTGATTTGCCGGGCGACCTTGCCAACGCAGCAGTTGCTGACGGGGACGCTGAGTACACTGGCGGGTCTGGCGGGAGACGCAGGGTTGCAGCCACCTTCGCTGGTGGTGGTGGGGGAGTGTGTGAATCAGCGGCGTGGTCTGTCTTGGTATGAGCAGTTGCCGCTGTTTGGGTTATCGATAGGTGTACCTCGAGCGGAGGAGCAGGCGGGAGACGTGCTGGAGCAGATTGTCCGTGGCGGCGGCGAACCAGTGCTGATGCCGTTGCTGGAGATTCAGCCGGCGGGTGCTGAAGAGGCGGAGCGGATACAGCGGCGTCTTGCTGATTTGTCGGATGTGGACTGGCTGATTTTCACGAGTGCGAACGGAGTGCGGGAGTTTTTTCGGCAGCTGCGTCTGGCGGGGCGGGATGTGCGTGCACTGGGCGGGGTGCGGGCAGCGTGTGTTGGCCGCAGTACAGCGACCTGCCTTGAGGAGCGTGGAATTGTGGCGGATCTGGTACCGGAAACATTCCGGGCTGAGTCGCTGGCGGAGGCTTTGGTGCCTGAGGTTGCGGGACGGCGAGTGCTGTGGGTGCGTGGCAGTCGGGGTCGGGATGTGCTGCCGGTGCAGCTGAGTGCTGCGGGTGCCGTTGTGGAGCAGATGGTGGTGTATCGGAACGAAGATGCAGCGGGTCTGGGGGCTGATATTTGGGAGCGGATTCGCACCCGGCGTCTGGACTGGATTTGTCTGAGCAGTCCGGCGATGGTGCGGCGTCTGGCGGTGCTGCTGCGTGAGGCGGGTTTATGGCCTTTGCCTGAGACGACTCGGCTGGCCAGTATCAGTCGTCTGACAACTGGTGCCGCGGTTGAGTGCGGGATGGTGATCTCGGTGGAGGCAGAGGAGGCGACGTGGCGGGGGCTGATGGGAGCGGTGGGGTGTTTTGCACCACGGCTGGTGCTGGATTAGGGTGAATTGAAAATCGAGTGGATTGTGTGCTCGATCGTGCTTGTCATCGTAACTCGATTCTTTGTGCTGCCATGTGTTTGTGAGATCTGCATGAGCGGGGCTTGAGCGGTGGCGGTGTGAGGTCCCCGTTTTGGCGCTGGTTTTGCAGCGTGAGCGTGAACGTCAGCGTTAGTACGATCACGAGCACGATCGCAAGGGGTGTTTCAAACCGCTCATGAACGCTGATGGCATGGCGTTTTGCGGCTGTGGGTCACCTGTGTTTATGTAGCTCGGGCTTTCCAGCCCGAGATCTGTCCTTGCGGTTTCTCTGGACCGCTGATGATCGCGAGGGAAGGGGCCCGCAGACGAGCCGCGGATGGGAGTCTGCGGGTGTGCGGTTCGGTGCCCGAGGTGGTTTTTCGAGTACGAGTACCGTCCGCCAGGGCGGACTGAGCAGGAGCGAGAGGTGTGGTTCTTTTTTTGGGGGGGGGCTGGGTTTCTGACTGTTTGTGTGCTGGCGATATCAGCGGATGACTTTGCCGGATCCGGAGCCTTGCATGAGTGTTTCGATTTCGCTGCGAGTGGCGTAGTTCCAGTCGCCGACGATGGAGTGTGCGAGGCAGCTGGCGGCGGTGGCGAATTCGACGGTCCATTCCGGGTCGAAGTCGGGTTGTGTGAGTCCGAGCAGGATGCCGGCATCGAAGGCATCCCCGCTGCCGACGCGGTCCACGATCTGGCGAATTTCCCACGGTTTTGTCTGGCCGTTTCTTTGGGGAGCGAGGGAGATGCGATCGGAGTCGGCTTCGAGCAGCATTCCGCTCCAGTTGTTATGAGTGGCGGACACCTGTTCGCGGAGAGTGGCGGCGAAAAAGCGGACGTTGGGCCATGTTTGGCAGAGTGCGCGAGCGGCAGTGGCGGCGCGTTCGGCCGGGGTTCTTCCGGCGTTGCCGGGGAGCGGGACATTCAGCAGTCGACAGTCTTCTTCACCGCCGAATATCAGCGTGACGAAGGGCATAAGTTGCCGGAGTGTTTCGCTGGCAAGTTGTTGGGGTGTGTGCTGCGGGTTCCAGCGCCAGAGTCGGGAGCGGAAGTTCGGGTCGAACGACACGGGGACTCCCATGCGGGCAGCTGTTTTGGCGGCCTCGATCGTGCATTCGGCTGCGGATTGTGAGAGAGCGGGGGTGATGCCTGTGATGTGCAGCCAGCTGGCATTTTGGAGGATGTTCGGCCAGTCGAAGTCTGAGGGTGCGGCGAGGCTGATGGAGGAGCCTTCGCGGTCGTACCAGACCTGCGTGGGGCGCTGATTGGCACCGGTTTCGACGAAGAAGATGCCCAGTCTGCCGTGACTGGTCTGGCGCACATGCTGCAGTCCGACTCCGGTGCTGCGGAGGCTGGCGAGGCAGGTGTCTGTGACTGGTCCAACGGGAAGAGCGGTGACGAAATCAACGGGTGCTCCGAGGAGAGCGAGTGAGACGGCGGTGTTGGCTTCTGCGCCGGCGAATGCGGCGTTGAGCGAACCGGGAAGGGCCTGCTGCAGTCGATCGACACCGGGAGGTGCCAGTCGCAGCATGATTTCACCAAAGGTAACTATGTGTGCCACGATGTAAGGCTCCTGCAGGTCCCTTGCCCTGTTTGCTGACTTTTTGCCGTGTGTTTCCGCCGGTCATTCGACTCGAATGGTGCGTTGTCCTGTGAGGATCTGCCCATTGGGGTTGGTGACTTTGACCTGAATGAGCAGATTGCCGGGACTGGTGACGGGGCCGAGTGTGGCTTTCCAGAGGTGTGGGCAGACCATGGGCGAGGGCAGTTTGCGCCATGGCAATTTGTCGCCCAATTGTTTTTCTTCCTCGACAAGTTTTTGAAACACGGGGTCAGGTTCATTTTCTGTTTTGGTCATGTTGTGCCATGGTCCATCGGCGATGCGGAACTGCACGAGGGCTCCGGGAATGGCATTGAACGCATTTGCACGAAACTCGAGGCCTGCAGCATCGGCGAGCGGGACGGATTCAGGTGAGGTGATGCGGATCTGTTCGCGCTGATCGCGTCGAGCGGGTTTGTAATCGAGGAGGTATTTTTGTCCGTCGAAGTGCATGATGGTGTAGCCATTGGGAGTTCCATCTGCGCACATGGTGTGTGGGATACCCTGTTCGTCCGGTTTGCCGGACCACCAGGCTCCGCAGACCGTCACGTTGATGATGTGGTGGTGTGGCCGACTGCCTTTCCAGCCATCGTCAGAATTCATGAGAACGTGTTCGTGGTGGTGAGTGTGTCCAGCGAGAGAGATGCAGTGTTCGCGGGTTTCGAGAATTCGCAGCAGTCTTTCGCGACGGGGTTCGATCCAGGGTGTGGACTTGACGAGCGGGATATGCATCATGGCGACGACAAGTCGATCCTGGGGAACGTGCTTCAGGTCATTTTCGATAAACGTGAGCTGTTCTTCGCTGAGTCCTGTGCGGTAGAGCTTTTTCTGTCCGTCGCGCATCCAGTGGATGTCGTCGACGGCGATGAAGTGCACTGGCCCGTAATCGAAGGAAAAGTAGGGTGGACCGTAGACGCGTTCGTAAGTCTCGTCGCTGAGCTCATCGTTTTCGGAGGCATAGTTGATGTCGTGGTTGCCGATGACGTTGTACCACGGGACTCCGATGTGGCTGAGTGCCCGGTTGAAATTGTCGAACAGGCTGAGGTCATCAAACAGGATATCACCGAGGGTAACACCGAAGGCGGCTTTGGCACCGACCAGTTCTTCGACGACATCGTGGGCGATGAAATCGACTTCCTGCTGATTTCTGGGCTGCGGGTCGCCAAAGAAGATGACGTCGAACGCAGCGGGCTCGGGGGATTTGTGTAGTGGAAAGTCGACAGATGCCGGCAGTGGCCCGGTGGGAGCGACACCTGGGAAGTCCAGTTTGGGGGATCCGGCGGGCTTGTGAATGTAGTAGCCGCGGGGGATGTTGAGTGCATCGATGGCGGTGCGGTAACCGGACGGCTTGATGACGAAGAGGATGGTGTCATCGTCAACGGGCAATTCCCAGCGACCGTTTTGATCGCAGGCTACGACTTCCTTTCCGTTGGAGACCTTGACGCCAGGGAGTCCTGGTTCATCGCTGTCGCGTGAGCCGTTCTGGTTGGAGTCGAGGTAGACGAAGCCGGTGGCCTGATCTGCGAGTCCTGGAGCAGCGGACAATGAATTTTGGCTGCAGCAGGCGACGAGGAGGAGGCTGCTGAGTGTGTGGCGAAGTGGGTGGAGTGAGGCGAGAAGTGCTGAAGGCATGGCGGGTTCCTGTTTCTCGTGGTGAGAGCGATTAGTAGTGGGGCGGTTTTTCGGCAGCAGGATCGCGTCGCTCCGGCTGCTGCTGAAAAGTAATCAGTTCATGTTCGATTCGCGTGAATCGTTCGTTAAATTCCTGCAGTTTGTGCAGGCATGTGAGGATGGACTGGTTAAGTGAGTCGACGTCGTGCTGCAGGAAGGCGATGGCAGCTTCGATGGACTGAAGTCGATGTTCTGTGGTGTCAGTCGGCTGGCCGGAGTTACTCGGTGGAGGCGTGCTGGTTGTGGAGTGTTGCTGCGGCTGAGGGGGCATGGGGGTATTGTGGGCTGCAATTGTGGGAGTACGCGGGATGAGGGACTGACTGTGCCGTGAGGCGGTATCGCTGGGTTAACACAGTTGTGTTTTTTGGTTGGGTGCTCGGGCTGGAAAGCCCGAGCCACTTTTTTTTGGCGTTACAACTATCAGGCTCGATAACAGGTGGTCAGCGAGGTGCTTGTTGCTTGCGAGACGCCCTGCCGGGTTCTAAAACTACCACAGGTGGCGGGTGATGCAGAAGCCAGCCAACTGTTTTTTCTCAGGTCCCACGAAGAAACTCAACCAAATGACTCCAAATGACAAGGCTCGTGAGCTGGGTGTCTGCTTTGAACCTCAGCCGGCCGGCTACCTGAACATGTGTGTTCGTACAGGCAATCTGCTGATCACCTCAGGTCATGTGAGTGATATGAAGGGAGTCGTGGGCGGTGGTCTGACAGTTGAGCAGGGTTATGCAGCGGCGCAGGAGTGTTGTCGGAAGATCCTGCGTTCAGTCTTCAATGCTCACGGGACATTGGATGATCTGCGGGTGCTGAAGGTGCTGGGCTGTGTGTATTCGGCTCCGACATTTATCGAGCAGCATCTGGTGATTAATGGCTGCAGTGACATGCTGCATGAGATTTTTGGCCGCGAGGGTGCCGGCTACCATGCTCGCAGTGCTTTGGGCTTTGCGGCCCTGCCGACGGGTGCAGCGGTGGAGGTTGAGGCGATTTTTGAGATCGGGGCGGGCTGAGTGGGCAAGCGTGGCAAGTCTGTTTCGCGGCGGCTGAAGGCGGATCCGGATCTGGATCCGCCGGTTCGCTGGGTGGAGTCTGCGGACGAGCCGCTGCTGGTGCAGTTGCGGCGGAACCGTCCTGCGCTGGTGGGGTTTGTGCTGAGCGTGGTGCAGCTGTTCGGGCATGTGGCGTGGCTGGCACTGGTGTGGTGGCTGGAGTCGACGGGGGGGGCGAAGTCGCTGGACGGCGGTTCGCTGCTGGCGTGGGTGATAGCATTGTTGTTGTGCGGAAGTCTGCTGTTGACTGGTGTGTCATTGTTTGTGAATTTGTTTTACGGGCTGCGTCGTGAGCCCCGTGTGCTGGCCCTGCTGGGGCTGGCGATTTCATTTTTTGTGGGCGTGCTGGCCACTGCAGTGGTGTTTCTGCAGGGGTTGCGAGCGATGTCCGGAGCTGGCTGATCGGCGAAAACAGCCGATTTGTATTGCCGCTGTGAATTGCTGCTGGCCGCGATTGGGGCTGTGTAGCCGGTGGATCTGCGGGGCGGTTTTATCCCGATAGTCTGCGGAATCGGTCTGAATTGACCGAACAAAGGCCTCAGGAACAGTGAAATGCGGGTGACCGGTACGACCAGATCAATCGATTCTGGTGTTCCTTCCCGCAAAATCGAAATATTTTCACAAGTCCGGGGAAATGCGGGATCGATATTAGGAATGACGCTGAGGTTCTCAGCGGGTGTGTTTCGGATCACGACAGAGACTGCCGCAGGTTGATGGCTGTGCGGCGAGGATCAGGACTCATGGCAAGCTCCCCGGTTTCATCAGGAAACAAGACCATGCGAACCTTTGGCAGGCACCTGCGGCGCGGGGTCGTGCTTTCGACAATCTGCCTGTTGCTTCTTTCGAACAGTGGTTGCACGCTGACGGGTGGCTTCGTGAGTGTGTTGTGGACCTACATGCGGTTCTTCAAGACGCTGCCTGCGGTGCCGGTACCGGCATATCAGAGCCAGCTGATTGAAGACAAGCTGTGGGAGGACGAGCGTTACAATCGAGTTCCGGTGCTGGATCCGGTTGAGGGTGATGTGTTCTGCGTGGATCCTCCAAGCGAAGATCAGGTGATGCGAGCCATGCCGAACGATCCGGCCGGTGGTTTTGCCTTCTTCCAGGAGACTCAGATCAACAACGTTCGGATTGTCGTGGAGCCGCTGGTTGATCGTCTGGACGACTGCAAGGTGTATCCGTTGGTGGGACCGGCTCGACTGCACCACTGTCACTACAAATGCACGATTTACTATGACAAGACGATCCGGGCTTACTGGCCGGTACCGTTTACTCACACGGACCAGTCTCAGGAAGTGGTTTACATCGACAAGGATCATTTGATTCGGTGTGCTGGTCCGGCGATGCCGTGATTGCTGGCAGCTGAGCATTGAGGGAGCATGCAGGGGGATCCGTCAAACGGATTCCCTTTTTTTATTGGTGCACCCGGAGCGGCTCGCCAGTTTTCCGTTTCTGCGATAGACTACAGCCGTGATCAAATTGGATCCGCAGCCTGCAAAATCGCTGCGGTTTCTGATGTATGGCGGTAATGGAGAAAAGTGATGGCCCTGCCAACGTGTCCTTCCTGCGGGCAGTCAGTGCTCGATGATGATGCTCTGGATTGTCCGTTTTGCGGCGCGGCGATGGACGGGTCGCGTGGTGCCCGGAATACTCCGCAGCCTCAGCGCAATCCGGCGGCCAGCCGACCGGGTGCGAGGAAGCAGCCTGAGTCGCCGGCCGCGAAGCCGTCTGGTACTGGTGGTGTGTCGTCAGGGGGTGGTGGCAGTTCTGGGAGTAAGCCACCGGCTGGTGGTTCCGGGAAGCCGAGTGGTCGGATGGTGGTGGACGAGGACGATCCGTTTGGGATTGGTGCCGGCGGTGGCAGTCAGGCCGTGGCGGCGTCGCTGAAGCCAGAGAAGGGGCGGCTGCAGAAGGTGATCTGTCCGATGTGTGAGCAGGTGGGATTCATCCCGAAGGCTGCACTGGGGAAATCGGTCAAGTGTGCGAACGTCAAGTGTATGGTACCGGTGTTTACGGCGGAGGATCCTGCGGAGCAGAAGGCGGAGCGTCGACCGACTCGTCTGGCGGACGAGGCTGAAGCGATTCGTCGTGCGGCCGATGCATCAGCACCGAGGAAGCGGAGTCCGCTGTTGGTTTACGGTGTTGGTGGTGCGGTGCTGCTGGGTCTGACGGCGGTGGTGCTGCCATTGCTGACGAAGAAGCCGGATGACAGGGGGCTGCAGGCGCCTCGTGATTTGAGTGCCTTTGAGCAACTGGCGGCTGACGAGGAGGCGGCAGCGAAAGCTCGGTCTGAAGCGGCTTCCGCGGCAGCTCGAAGTGTCGAGCCGGGGCCGGGTGTTGTCGTTGAAGAGCAATTGAAGCGGATGATCGTGCTGGCTCGACAGGAGCTGCGGGACAAGCCGCTGGCTCGTCGCATGACGGGGGATCTCTGGCTGCGGCTGGGGAATGCGAAGGAGGCGGCTACGGAGCTGAGTCAGCTGGTGGTGGTGGATCGAAGTCGATCTTTTTACCGTGTGTTGCCGCAGTCTGGTCAGTACTGGCGTGCGCGATCTGCCGGAAATGCGGCGGCGGCGAAGCAGGCATTTGCTGTCTGTGAGGCCGAAATTACCGGGAAGACTCTGCCGCGTTCTGGTCGTGCGGCGTTGGATGCGTGTCTGGCATTTGCAGCGATGCTGGTGCAGGAGGGGCGTCTGCCTGAGGCGCAGCAGCTGCTGGCGACTCGGCAGCTTGACCGTACGATTCCGGACAATCTGGACTCGATGGTGAGTGGAGCGTGGCTGCACGTATCGGCCCAGTATCGTGATTTAGGTCTGGTGGCTCCGTTTGCGGCTGAGTCTTACCTGTGGAGTGATCCTCTGCATGTGGCTGTGGCGGCTGTGCTGGGTTTGCAGGGTAGCTGGAGTGAAGCGGCTGCGTGGTCGGCAGCGGCTGGAGATGTGCGAGTTGCGGCGGACGCGCTGGTGGCGGTTGCCGATGCGGCGAGGGTGAGGCAGACCGGTGCGACTGCAGCGGCGGTGCTGCGACCGGCAGCAGAGGCTTTGACGGTGCAGGGATTTGCTGTGCGTGCTCAGGCGGCGGTGGCAGCAGCAGCTGGCGATGCCTCGTTGGTGGATGCCTGTGTGCAGCGGTTATCTCAGGAGCCGGCAGCGGTGCGGATGGCGATGCCGAGTTTGTCTGAACTGGTGCAGCGGAATCCGGGACCGGTGCCTGCGTCGCTGCCGTGGGCGATGGCGGCGATCGAGACGGCGCGGGGGCTGATTTTGACGAATCGGGCAGCGGATGCTGCTGCTGTGCTGAATCGAGGTTCTGAATTTTTGTTCGCGGCAGCTCCGCCGACCGCCGAGTTGCGACTGCTGTTGCGACGCGCGGAGCAGGAAGAAGGTGTGGTGAAGCAGGAAATTTCTGACGCAGTGCGTGAGAAGAACGAGCAGAAGCTGGATGGATTGATACGCAATCTGGAATCGCGCGCGCGTCAGCTTGCGGGAGGTGCTGAGGATCGGCGTGCGGTTCAGATTTTACTGCTAAGCCGGCTGGTTTTCAGCGGGGGCAGTGACGCAGTGCTGGCTCATTTGCAGTCATCGGCGGAGGTTTTGTCTGAGGTTCAGCTGGATGCGATGTGCAACTTGATTTTGGTGGCGGGGCTTTTATCGCAGGGAGAAGCGGCGGATGCTGCGAAGTTTACTGCTGTGACGGCTGGTGCGGATGCACTGCGGCAGCAGCTGGCACCTCCGGCGGGTGCGATTGCTCCGCAGGCCTGGGTTTTGGGGGCGACGGGGGGTGTGGCCTGGCAGAGCAGTCGTGATCCGCGGAGCACAGCGTATCTTGCGCTGGAGGGCAGCTGGGAGAAGTCGGCGGGGATGCGACTGGCGATGGTTTGCGAACTGACGAGAAGTTTGACGCAGAGCAAGGGGTCGCTGAACGGTCTGGAGGGCATTTTGATGCTGCAGAACGGGTTGTGGCGTGAGGAGGCTTGGCAGATTGCGGCGCGAGCGATGGCGGATCGTGGTCTGGAGCAGAATCTTCTGGAGTGGGTGGCGGGCAAGAAAATCAACAGTCTGGAGCAGATTTGCCTGCTGTACGGGTTGTCACAGGGGTTGGCGGTTCGTGCGGGCACGAAGCCGGTGTCCCAGTAATCGGGTATCGGTTCCGGCGGGTTTGTTTTGCGTTTTTGCGTTTTGGCGAGTACAACAGGGCCGTCTGGAATCCATCCCGCCTGTTGAGATCTGCTGCCATGCTCAATTCCGCTGCATCTGCTGTGCGTTTTTTGGTGTCCGCTGCTGCTTTGGCCGCTGTTTCGATTGTGGATCCTGCGTGGTGTCAGGGGCAGCAGTCGGGTGATGCGAAGCCGGCTGCGGCGGTAAGTTACTATCGTTCTGTGCGTCCGATACTGCAGCGGAACTGTTCTGGCTGTCATTTTGCCGGTAAGCGTGAGGGTGGTTTGTCGGTGACATCGGTGGCTGAACTGCTGACGGGTGGCGACGCTGGTGCGGCTGCTGTGGTGGGCAAGCCGGACGAGGGAACACTGATCGGGAATGTGTCGGGTGACGCCCCGTCGATGCCCTTGAATGGAACTCCTTTAAAGCCTGAGCAGGTCCTGATCTTGCGGACGTGGATTGAGCAGGGCTGCGTTGATGATACTCCGCCGGCGGTAGGGCGAATTGTTTCTGCCGAGAATCCTCCCGTGTATACTCGACCGCCGCTTGTGACATCCCTTGATTATTCGCCGGACGGGCGGCTTTTGGCGGTGACTGGTTATCATGAGGTGTTGCTGCATACTTTGGACGGCAGTGCTGCTCCGAGGCGTCTGATTGGTCGTGCTCAGCGTATTGAGTCGGTGTCGTTTTCGCCGAGTGGTCAGGTTTTGGCCGTCGCCGGGGGGACTCCTGCGCTGTTTGGAGAGCTGCAGTTGTGGAATGTGGCTGAGGGCAAGCTGCTGCATTCGCTGACGATCGGCACGGATTCGCTGTTTGGCGTTTCCTTCAGTGATGACGGCAGTCTGGTTTCTGTGGGTGGAGCGGACAATCGTTTGCGGGTGATTCGTGTGGAGAGCGGAGAACAGCAGATGCGCATGGATGCTCATGCGGACTGGGTGCTGGGGACGGCATTTTCGCTGAAGAACGATCATGTGATCAGTGTCAGTCGGGACCGTTCAATGAAGCTTTCTATTGTTTCGAATGGTCAGTTTGTGGACAACATCACCAGCATTACTCCCGGTGCACTGAAGGGTGGTCTGGCTGATGTGCAGCGGCTTCCGGGTGCGGAGGAGGTGCTCACTGGCGGTGCTGATGGCGAGCCTCGTCTGTACAAGATCTTTCGCGAGCAGGCTCGTCAGATTGGCGATGACTTCAATCTGATTCGTGCCTACCGACGGTTTGACGGTCGCGTGACGGATGTGGATGTGTCGAAGTCTGGTGCTTTGTTTGTGGCTGGTTCCAGTGGAGCGGTAACCGGGGCGGCTCGTGTTTACACCATGGCTGATCCGAACAAGGTGGTAGATTTGCCTGGGATTACTGGACCGGTGTTTGCGGTCAGCATTCGAGCGGACGAGTCGCAGGTGGCTGTGGCGGGATTTGACGGGATCGTGCGTTTGTTTAATGCGACAAGTGGGCAACTGGAGTCTGAGTTCTCTGCGGCTCCGCTGACATCTGCGACAGCGCAGAAGTGATTCGGTTGTTTCGTGTCAGGCCTGCTGTCGGGCGATGTGCCTCATTTCGCTTGGCGTTCCGCGGCTGTTGTGTCGTCTTTGCCGGGGTTCCGACGCATGTGACCTGCGCGAGCAGGTCGTAATGGCCGCTGAAGCTTGTTGGATTGCTGGCGGGCTTGCCCGAGTTTGGGGGTGCCTGCGCGGCAGGAGCGTGAGCAAAGCCTGCGAGTGCTTTATAGAATTCGTCTGCCTGCTTAATCACTCGTCGTTGTCTTCACCGTACAGCAAATCGCGGTAGTTCTTATGCTGACGGCGATCTTTCTGACCCGCACCACGACGTGTTCCGTCGTCGTCTGCGATGGGGCGAGTTTCTTTTTTTCGTCGGTCCCTCCGCACACCGGATTTTTCAATACGGTTGCGGCCATCGTCTGGAAAGCGGAAGTCGTTTCGCATGAGAGCACGTGGACTGTAGTTACCCTTTCGTTGTTTCCGGAGCAGCCATGGCCGCAGAACGCGACACTTCATACGCTGTTTTTATATCGAGGAAGACCGGTGATTCGCAACAGTTCGACGAGGAAATCGGAGTGTTCAGGGGGCAGGAAACGGGGGTTTCGGGGTGATTTGCAATGCTTCTATGGGTGCTGTTCGGCCAAATCTGCCGTTTTTGACGGGCTGCTACCGGACTTCAACGGGAAGTTGGTCAGGTCGCCGGGGTGGAGAGGGTGGTGAGAACGGCGTGTCCGGCCTGCTGCATTCCGCAGCATTCGAGGCAGCGCCTGCTGAGATTTTGGCGTTCCTGCGGGCTGAGGTTTTGGGGCAGCGAGCGGATGGCATCTGCCAGTGGTGTGTCGGGAGGGTAGAGTTTTCCGTGCTGCAGCATTTGCAGTCGTTCTGGGAAAGCACCATGTGCGGGCAGCAGTGAGGGGATGCCCAGCAGTGCCGCTTCCAGGACATACAGTCCTTTGGGTTCGCGATATTCAGTGGGCACGCAGAGCCAGTCGAACTGTGAGAGCAGTTGAAATTTTTCTTCGCGGGTTCTGGGGCTGCCGAGCCAGAGCAACTGGTGTTCGCAGCCTTTTGCTGCGGCATTGAATCGCTGGTGGAATTGCTTTTGGTGCAAAGCCGGAAGGAAGCCACCGATGGACATTTGGAGCGACGGGTTTTGTGGGAGCAGCTGCGCGGCTGCGTCGAGAAATCTGAAGGCTCCTTTTTCGGGGCAGATGCGAGCGAAATAGCCGATGTGCCGCTGTGTTGTCGGAGGGTTCGGCGTTGCAGTCAGGGTTGCCGGGGGGGGCTGCACCGCGAGCTGGATGGTGTGGAACTTGTGGGGCGGCAGTTGCAGCAGCTGACTCATGTGGTCGCTGTAGTAATTGCTGTGGGTGAGGAACATGTCGATCTGGCGACAGTTTTCTGTGATTTTCTGAATGGCGGCGGTCTGCCACGGTGCCGGCAGATCTTTGAGGAAGATGTCATCTCCCTGAATGAGGCAGGCGAGTCGTCCGTGCCATTGTCGGCGTAATTCCGGCACGATTCCGGAGATCAGTGCGTTGCTGAGTACGATGACATCGGGTTTGAGTTCGAGTGCTAGGTACTTTACGAGAGCTTCGATTTCGCGCCGCTGAGGTCCGGAGGATCCTTTGAGGAGATCGACGGTGAGTGGTCCAAGCTGAGCAGCTGAGGTGCTGCTGCTGAAGCGTGAGAGGAAGGAGACGACGCGTGGTCGATCAAGCCAGTTGCGGCACCAGTCGGGCAGCAATCTCCAGCCTGCCAGTTTTGAGTCAAGGTAGACGTTGATGCCACCCATAAAGACCTGGGTGGAGCTGGCATTGTCTTCATCGACTCGCACGGGAGTGTACGTTGGCAGCAGCAGTGCATCGGCACCTGCCATTCTGAGTGAGCGTACGAGTGTGTTATCCTGCATGCAGGACCCGCAGAACATCCCTGCTCCGCCGGCGGTGATGATGCAGACTCTCATGGCGTATTATCCGTCTTAGCCGAGCGGTGCAGTGATCAGGCTGCTGGCTGTTGCTGTGCAGAGTTCTTAATCAGGAGTACGGTGGCCATGGCGAGGATGTCATGATTTTCGACGGCCATTTGTTCGAGCAGGTCCAGTCTGCCGGACTCGACGCAGCAGGCGGTGAAGGAGAAGCCGTTGGGGTCTTCCATGCGTGAGAGGTGTGGGGCAGCGAGCGGCAGAATTTCTGGGGTTTTGCCGCATCGCTGAGCGAGGTCGACCAGTACGAACGCGATAAGTCTTTGGTCTGGTGCATCGGGTTCCTGCTGCAGTTTGCGGGCGAACCAGCCGAGACCGCCATCGACGTCGATTCCGGCAACGGCCTGCAGAAACTGTTCGCTGGCGGTGTAGTAATCATCGAAAGGGACATCTGCGGGGTAGCGGAGATGATCGCTGAGCTGTTGTCCGTAGAGGCTCATGTCGATTGCAAGTTGCAGTTCGGGATCTTCGCGGTGCAGGTGTCTGGCGAAGCCGACGATGGCGTGCAGGTGTGAGACATCGATGTGGTAATTTCCTTCTGCAAACAGGAACTCGCGACCGGCAATCAGCTGTTTGAGTGAGAGATCGGGTTTGAGGGCTGGTTGTCGTCGTTCGACATCGCGGCGGACGTTTGCCAGCAGATCGGCGTGCAGGTGGCGCACCATAACGGCGGCGGCCTGTCTGCGTTCGGCGGGCGTCATTTGTCCGATCATCTGGCTGAGGGCCGTGACCGTGTTGCAGGTTCCGTTTGTTTTTAGCAGCAGAGTGATTCCGGCGACGGGGTGAGCACCTTCGTAGAGTGCAACGTTAAGGACTTCGTCGTTTTCGGCCCCTGGGTTGCCGTCGCTGTTGTTAACTAGATTTTCGACAGCGTCGCGTACGGGTTGTGGTTCGCGAATGGTGCGAAAGTAGGCCCATGCATCAGCGAGCTGGTTATGCTGCAGAAAGTGGAAGCCGGCTTCGCGGGCGGCATCGGTGTAAGCTTTCCGCCATGCCGTTTCCTGAGCTTCGGGGATATCTCGCAGGGAGGTGGGCTGAGTGATGGGCAGTCCCAGTTCTCGGCGAGAGCGGATCATGCGAGCATCGAACCAGCGATGAAAATCATGCTGTTCCAGCAGGGTCTGTTCGAGTGTGTCGAGGATTGCTGCCGGGGCAGTGGCGGTACGCAGTTTTTCGAGTGTAATGGACGACATGGCGGTGTTTTTTCAGGCGGGCAGAGATTGAAGGTCGGCGGGGGATGTTGACGGCTGGATCAGCGAGTTCCTGGCGGACAGTATTCTTTCAGCCATGCGAAGATTTCATTGTGCCAGTAGCGGCTGTTGGCGGGTTTGGTGACCCAGTGACCTTCATCGGGGAAGTTAATGAATTTGCTGGGGACTCCCAGACGCTGCAGTGTGGTGAAGACCTGCTGGCCTTCGCTGACGGGGACTCGAAAGTCCAGGTCATTATGAATGATCAGCATGGGAGTTTTGAAGTTGGCGGCGAATTTGTGTGGCGAGTGTTTTTCGTAGGAGGCGCGGTTGGGGCCCCACGGCGTACCGCCATGTTCGTGTTCGTCGAACCACAATTCTTCGGTGGTTGCGTACATACTTTCGAAGTTGTAGACGCCGCAGTGATTCACGAGGGTGCGGAATTTGTTGGTTTGTCCGGCGAACCAGTTCATCATGTAGCCCCCGAAGGAGGCCCCGGCGGCGAACATGCGTTCGTTGTCGATCCACGGCTGTTGTTCCATGTGAGCGAGTCCGGCCATGAGGTCGACGAAGCAGCGTCCGCCCCAGTCGCCGCCGATTTGATCGCAGTATTTTTGGCCGAAGCCAGTGCTGCCACGGGGGTTGGGCAGGCAGACGACATAACCCTGAGCGGCCCAGATTTGGGGATTCCAGCGGAAGCTCCAGCTGTCAGCCCAGGCACCCTGCGGGCCTCCGTGAACGAGGAACGCGAGTGGCCAGCGACGATTTTGATCGAAGCCTGGCGGTGTGAGGATCCACATCTGCATGGGATCGCCATCTGCTCCGACGACATCGACGGAGGTTGCCTGGGGCAACTGCAACTGTTTCAGGAGTTGTGTATTGGCGGCAGAGATATTGAGCCCAGGGACCCGTGAACGCAGGACATCTTTTTCGAGGAGTGTGGTGAAGACTTCATTTGGTGAGCGGAGCGTGCTGTAATTTCCGGTGAGAACTGAGCCGTCGGCAGAGACCGCGAGGCTGGAGATAGTTCCGGCGGACTGGCTGCGGCTGGCGACGTTGGGTCGGCTGACTGAGATCCCGAAGACCGGTTTTTCGCCCCGCATTTCGGCTGTGCTGAGGATTTCATCATCGGATCGCCAGGCGATTTCGTCGAAGGACAGGTCGACTTCCGCAGTTAGTGAGGTGGAGGGGCTGGTGAGTGTGCCGTCGGGGGTGCAGTCGGCGACGACGATTTCCCACTTATCTGCTTCATAGCCAGGTTTTCGCTGGACTCGCCACGCCAGTTTTTTGCCGCCGGGCGAGAACACCGGGTGCCCGTCGGCTGCGGGATTACCGGTGGTCAGTGTTTCCCAACTGGTGGTCCCGCCGGTGGCCGGGACGCGGCACAGATCGTAGTTGGTGCTCCAGGCTTCATTTTCTGCGGGTACAGCCGAAAAGATGACGTGGGACCCGTCGGGGGAGAAGCAGTAATCCTGTGGTGCGGAGAAGGTGGAGGAGGTGGGGTTGGCGTCGCGGTCACCGGGAGTGACGTCGCGTGGTTCGCTGATGGTCAGTTCGAGTCCGTTGCTGCTGGTAACGTCCACCACGAACAGGTGCTGTCGTCGATCTTCGACGTAGCTGTCCCAGTGTCGGTAGAACAGTTTGCGAAAGGTGCGTGCTTTGACGGGCGAGGCTTCGATGGCTGCGGCTTTATCGCGATTTTTGGTGTCGCTTTCAGCGAACGGCAGCTCGGAGAATTCGGGGTAGACGGCGGAATTGAAGACAATTCGACCGCCGTCGCGTGACCAGATGCCTCCGGAGGCTCCGGTGCTGATGGTGGTCAGCTGGCGGGCTTCTCCGCCGAGTGTGCTGATGGCCCACAACTGGCTGGTACCGGAGCGACTGGATTCAAAAAGGATCCAGCGGCCGTCGGGCGACCAACGGGGATTGCTGTCTTTGGCATTAGTGCTGGTGAGCTGCCGTGGTGGCTGTTGTCCGTCCACTGAGGCCACCCAGATATGTGAGACGGATTTGTTCTGGTGGGAATCGGTAATTTCGACGGCTGACCATGCGACCCACATGCCGTTGGGGTCCAGTGCCGGCGGGCCGATGCGTCGACAGGCAAACAGGTCATCAACGGACATGGTGCGCTGCTGCATGGCGGTCTCAGGGGTGGCGTTGTTCTGAGCGAACAGCGGGGCTGTGCAGAGGATTGAAGAGAGAGCAAAGGAAACGAAAACCAGCCGCATGATCTGCTCCTGCGGGAATGCCGGATTGAGTAGCAAGAAGTCGCGAGCGTCCGTGACTTTGTGCGTAGCATGCCCTGCAGCCGTGCTGAAAGTCCAGCAAGCGGGCAGGAAAAGCCGAACTGGGAGGAAATCCGGAATTTCCATGTTTGCCGCGGTGTTTGGCAATGACACCGTTATTGCCAGCGGAGAGAATCTCGGGCCTGTGACTGTTTCCCCGGTACCTGCAGAAACTGGTGTGGAAATCATGAGGCGGGAATGATCTGGCGGGTGGATTTGTACTGGCGGTGCTCGACTGCGGCAGTTGGCGGAGTTCTGTCTGTCGGTGGCAGCGGTGCTGTCGGCGGTTGATTTTGCTGTCGGCGACGAGTTTCCGGTCGCGGCGCTGCAGGCCATTGTGCAGCAGCACTGTCAGTCATGTCATGATGGTGTGACTCGTTCGGGTGGACTGAGTCTGGACTCGTTTGCGACGGACCTGCAGGATGACTCGGTATTTCACTTGTGGCAGCATGTGTATGACCGTGTGCTGTCGGATCAGATGCCGCCGTCTGAATCGCGGCAGTCGTGGCAGGCGCAGGACTGTGATCGTCTGCTGACGTTGCTGAGCGGTCCATTGCAGCGGGCGTCGCTGGTTCGTCAGCAGCAGGACGGTCGGGCGCTGCTGCGGGCGCTGACGGCGTTTGAGTACGAGAATACTGTGGACGATCTTCTGGGCGAGCGAATTTCGGCAGCGGACGTATTACCGGAGGATATTCCGCGTGGTGTTTTAAGAATCAGAGTGGATTGCTGGATCTTTCGGCGGTGCATTTTTTGAAGTATCAGGAGGCGTCTGCGAGAGTGATTCGCGGTGTTGTGCCGATCAGTCCGCAGATTCCATTTTCGGAGCAGCGGGTTTCGATCTGAGGACTACGGCTGCGGTTATTGTTTGTTCGGTGCGGCATCGGCTGGCAGGCTGCCGGCCGGTCGTACAGCGGAGCCTTTTCGGGGTCCGTCACCGAACTGTTCCCGAGCGATTTCCGCGAGGGCTCGCAGTTTTGCAGCGACTTCCGAGTGCTGTGCCAGTAAATTCGTGGACTCGCCGGGGTCCTGCTGCAGGTCGAAGAGGGATTCTTCGATGGTGGCGGTGGCGTAGCGGACGGGGGTGCCATCGGTTGCCTGTGGGAGACCGTGGACCGTGCGGAATTCATGGGGAAAGTGCAGTTTCCAGCGTCCGGAGCGAATGGCCTGCAGTTCATTGCCCCAGTAGAACCAGAGAGCCTCGTGCGGGGACTGGTCGGTCTGTGGGCCAGTGAGCAGGGTTTTGAGGCTGAGTCCATCGATTGGTTTGGATGGCAGTTGAGTGTCGAGCAGTTCAGCGACGGTGGGCAGAATGTCGATGGTCATCACGGGGGCCTGGCAGACTGTTCCGGCAGGAATTTGAGCCGGCCAGGTCATGATGCAGGGAACTCGGCAGCCACCGTCGAACATGGTGCCCTTGCCTTCTCGGAGCGGGCCAGCGGATCCGGCGTGTTTGCCGTAGCTGAGCCATGGTCCATTGTCTGATGTGAAGATGATGAGCGTATTGTCTTCGACCTCGTTTTTGCGGAGCGTGGCGACAATCTGGCCGACGGACCAGTCGATTTCCATAAGCACGTCGGCGAACAGTCCTTTGCCGCTGCGATTTTGGAATTTATTGCCGGCGAAGAGCGGCACGTGGACCATGGAGTGCGGCAGGTAAAGGAAGAACGGGCGTTTACCGCAGCGATCGATGAAGGCGATAGCTTTTTCGGTACAGAGTCTTGTGAGTTCTGCCTGATCGGCGGCGGTGACTGCGGGATTGACGATGTTGTTGTTTTCGAAGAGTGGCAGGTTTGGCCAGCGTTTCAGTCGTTCCTGCATGGGCAGGTGCAGGACTTCGGGGTGGAAAGGCCACATATCATTGCTGTATGGCAGTCCGAAGTATTCGTCGAAGCCGTGCTGGAGCGGCAGGAACTGGTGGTGATGTCCGAGGTGCCATTTGCCGAAGCAGGCGGTGGCATAATTTTTTTGCCGGCAGATTTCCGCGAGGGTGGTTTCGTCGGGATTGATACCGATGCGGCTTTGTGGTCCGAGTGCCCCCTGAATACCGACTCGCACGTTGTAACAACCAGTCAGGAGGGCGGTCCTTGAGGCGGAGCAGACGGCCTGAGCGACGTAGAAGTCTGTAAAGCGGCGGCCGCGTCTGGCGAGGTCGGTGAGATTGGGTGTAAGTTCAGGGTCACCGCCAAACGGAGCGGGGTCAGCGTAGCCCATGTCATCCATGAAAATCAAAACGATGTTGGGGGGATTTTGGGCGACAGCAAGGTTTGTGAGGCAGGCGGTTGTCGTGACGAGGATGATCAGTGGCAGGAGAAAGCGGACGATGATTTTGGTGCAACTGGTGGTGTTGGTAGCGGTCAGCATGGGGGGATTTCTCGAGAAAAGCAGGATTTCGCGGTGGGGTGCCAGCGTGGGATTCTGGCACAATCGGGTGTCCTGGCAAAGGGACTGGCGGGTGCTGGCGGGAATTCTGCGGCGGTGTCGAGGGCATTGCCGGGCGAGGAATCCGGGTTTCCCACTGAGGCAGGCAGAGGTTACACTATGTCGGGCTGTTTATGTGTGCACAGGGTCCGGGAAGAGGAAGAGGTACTGCTTGAATTCTGCGGGTGGCGTGGCATTGCTGGGTTCGACCGGTTCGATTGGTACGAGTTGCCTGGATGTGGTCCGGCATATTGGTGGTCGGCTGCGCGTTACGGGGCTGGCGGCCTGGCAGAATCGCGATCGTCTGGAGGCTCAGGCTGCCGAGTTTCAGCCGGACTGGGTGGTGCTTGGCAGTGAGGCTGCGGAGTTGCCGGCTGTGCGTGCGGGGCAGTGCTGTTACCGTGGCTTTGGTATTTTGGATGAATTGATCCGTCAGCCGGAGACGGGGACGGTGGTTTGTGCGGTGGTGGGAGCAGCGGGGCTGCCTGCGGCCTGGGCTGCAGTGGATGCTGGCAAGCGAGTTGCGCTGGCGAACAAGGAGTCGCTGGTGGTCGCTGGGGGTCTGCTGATGCAGCGGGCAGCGGAGACGGGTGCGCAGGTCATCCCTGTTGACAGCGAGCACAGTGCGATTTTTCAGTGTTTGCAGAGTGGTCGGCGTGCTGAGGTCAAGCGAGTCATTTTGACGGCCAGCGGCGGGCCATTTCGGGGCTGGAGTCGCGAGCAGATGTCAGTTGTGACCCCCGGGATGGCTCTGCAGCATCCGACGTGGCGTATGGGGCCGAAGATTACGGTGGATTCAGCGACGATGATGAACAAGGCGCTGGAGATTATCGAGGCGCGGTGGCTGTTTGGGTTAAGTCGAGAGCAGTTGGCGGTATGTGTGCATCCGCAGTCGCTGGTGCATTCGCTGGTGGAGTACAAGGACGGCTCGGTGATTGCTCAGATGTCGCCTCCTGACATGCGTCTGCCGATCCAGTATGCGCTGACGTATCCGGAGCGTGTGAGTGGTCCGACGAAGCGGACGGACTGGTCCATACCTCAGACGCTGCAGTTATTGCCGCCGGATTTTGAGGCATTTCCCGCATTGCGTCTGGGGTTCGAGGTGGCGGAGAAGGGTGGTACGTGTGGTGCGGTGCTGAATGCGGCCAACGAGGTCGCGGTGGAGAGATTTCTGCAGGGAAAGCTGGAATTTCTCTGCATTGCGAAACTGGTTCAGGATATACTGGGAAGTCATAACTACGATTCCGTACCGACGTTGCAGCAGCTGACAGCAGTTGACAACTGGGCGCGAGAGGAAGCACGCAGGTGGAAATCTTGAATTACATGCCGCTGGCGGCTGGTGCCGTTTGGTCGGTTCTTGGCGAACTGCAGACGATCCTGGCGGTTGTCTTTGGTTTGGGGATGGTGATTTTCTTCCACGAACTGGGGCACTTTGCGGTAGCGAAGTGGTGCAACGTGCACGTGGAGCGGTTCAGTATCGGGATCGGGCCGATCATCTGGAGTCACCAGCGTGGTGAGACAGAGTATGCCTTGTCTGTGCTGCCGCTGGGTGGTTACGTGAAGATGCTGGGGCAGGACGATATGGACCCCAATCAGATGACAAGTTCAGAGATTGCCGAGAACCCTCGATCGTATTCGTCGAAGACGGTGCTGCAGCGCATGGCAATTATTTCTGCCGGTGTGATCATGAATGTGGCGACCGGTTTTCTGTTTTTTGCGATTGGATACTGGAATGGGGTGCCTGAGTCTGCACCAGTGGTTGGCAGTGTGAAGGCTGGTTTTCCGGCCTGGGAGGCTGGTATTCGTGCGGGTGACCGAGTGACGGCAGTGAACGATGAACCGATCCGAAGTTTTTTTGATCTGCAGGAAGCAATTCTGCTGTCGTCGGGTGATCTGAAGATTGACATTGAGCGAAACGGCAAGGCGCTGCCTGTTCCGATCGTGCTGACTCCGGTGCAGGCTCCGCTTGGACCTACCATTGGGGTAAATCCGGCGGTGACGACCGCGATCGATCCGATAGCTGATCCGGGATTGATTGCTGACGCCGGCATGGCAGTTGAGAAGGCGTCTGAGGGATTTTTGCCGGGGGACAAGATTGTCAGTCTCCAGCCGCAGTCAGAGAGTACCGACACGGGGGCGGACGAGGTTTCTGAGCAGCCTGTGCACTTGCTTGCCGATCTGCGGCAGGTGCTGGCGACTTATGCCGACCGTGAAATGGTCTACGGTGTTGAACGCAAGGCGGCGGCCGGTGCGGTTGCGGCGGTCAGCATTCGAGTTCCTCGTCAGCCGGTTCGAAAGCTGGGCTTTTGGATGGCGATGGGCGCGATCCGCGCGATTCAAAAGGATTCTCCTGCGGCCATGGCGGGTTTGAAGGTGGGGGATACGATTCGGTCGGTGGATGGACTGAAGCCTGGCGAGGACATTGATCCGCTGAGTTTGCCGGTGTATTTTGGCAAGAGGGCGGGGCAGGCTGTGACGGTGATGTATTCGCGGGCGACCAGTGGCGGAAGTGTTGAGGGGCAGTGCGAACTGACGCCGAATGCGAATCTGCCGGGCTGGATGGAAAGCCCTGAAAGCAGCACGTCTCCGCTGACGATTCCGTCCATTGGTCTGGGTTATCAGGTGCAAAATTATGTGGCGAAGGTTCTGCCGGGTTCCGAGGTGGAAAAACTGGGTGGCCTGTCGCAGCTGACGAAGATCACAAAGGTGGAGTTGCTGCACCGTGAGCCGGGCACAGGCAAGCCGGATACCTGGGGTAACGAGGAGACTCCGGTCGAGTTGCTGTTAACGGCAAAGGAGGATGTTTCAGAGGATGAGGCCGAGGCGAACTGGGCGTGGGCTTTTGACCAGTTGCAGCGAACTCCGGGGCGTAAAATCGTACTGCATTTTGAGGATGGCAAGACGACAGGCACGAGGACTTTGCAGCAGCTTGAACTGGAGGACGACTGGTTTCTCTGGGTGCGAGGGTTTAACGCGCAGATCTGGGAGAGCGAGCAAGTTGTGCTGGGCGCAAAATCACCGCTGGAGGCCTTGAGTCTGGGGCTGGCGAGGACCCACAAAGTCGCGTTTTCAATCTATCGCAGTCTGAAAAAGATGGTTCGTCGCGAGGTGGCTGCAAAGTCGCTGAGTGGCCCTGTAGGAATTGCCAAGATTGCCTACAAGGTGGCGGGGCAGGGGTTTCTGGAGTTGCTGGTATTTCTGGGGATTCTAAGTATCAACCTTGCGATCCTGAATTTTCTGCCGATCCCAATTCTGGACGGTGGTCACATGGTATTTTTGCTGTGGGAAGGGATCACTCGTCGCAAGCCCAGTATTACCGTGATCAACTGGGCGCATGCGGCCGGAATGATTTTCCTGTTGTCCCTGCTGGTGTTTGTGATGTGGATTGATTTCTTTGTGAGTGGCAATTGACAGGTGTGGGGGCGGGCGTGCGGAAATGGTGGTCGGTGATCAGAAGCCGGCCGCTTGTACTGCTGTCTGCATCTTTTTCAATCCTTCAGCGGCTACTGCGGCGGCATCCTGCTGCCAGTATCCAGGATTGAACAGCTCCAGTGACAGGGTGATGGTTCGTGATTTCCCGGCGAGCATTTTCAGGATAGCGGTAAGCGGTGCAATCCCGTCACCCGGGTAGACTCGGTGTGAATCATTGATGGTGTCTCTTGGGGGGTCTGCCGGGAAGTCATTCATGTGGAAGACTTGCAGCGACTGATCGCTGAACAGCGAAAGTCCGGCAAAGTCTGAGCCGCCTTTAAAAATGTGGTAGACGTCCAGCAGCAGGCAGGAGTCCTCCCGGCCGGTTTCGGCTGCGACCCAGGCGACATCGCCGAGGCGGGACAGGTTTTTGGAAAATCCCCAGACCTCCAGTTGGGGGATGATTCCGGCGTCAGAGCCGATGTTCTGGAGTGCGGCAAATCGTTCGGCAGCAGCAGCCAGTTCGATGACGGGGCTGTCGCCGGAGTGAGCGCCGACGGGGGGCGCGGCGATCCGCGTGCCGCCCATTTGTTTGAGCATGTCCATGTCTTTGCGGGCTTCTTCGAGAGCCTGCTGGCGTATGGATTCGTCATTGTGAATCCACTGGGCGAAGCCGATGGCACTGTCGACAGTGAGTCCGGCATCGGCGATGCGTTTTCCGAGGTCAGCGATGCTGCCTCCCTGATCGCGGAATTCGCGGAGATTGGGAATCCAGGGTTCGATACTGTCGTAGCCCGCGGCCGCTGCGATTTCAACTTCTCGGACGATACCGGATTTCTGACCGCGGATGGTGCTGGTGTTGAGGCAGAAGCGAAATTTTTGTTGATGGCTCGCGTGGTGTGGGCCGTTTCCGGAGCAACTGGCCTGCGTAGACACAGCGGCAAGTGAGGTGACAGCGGTGCCGAGGGCCAGCATAGAGTCGCGACGGTTGTGTTTCATGGCTGGTATTCTGGGTTTTGGGCAGGAGGTGAGATGTGCGGATGGACGGCGGCAGACCATAGGTGATTAAGTGGCGAAGTTCCAGTGAGGCATTATTCGGTGGGTTGGGACTTTTCAGCGGGTTGTGTGGCGGGTCGAATCAGCTGGAAGTAGCGTCGAATGAGGCTTTTTTGTCCGGGTGGGATCGGTTCTGAGCGAAGTGCTGCTTCGCTGAGGGCTTCATATTTTTGAGCATTTTGCCGGTATTGTCGCTCGGCCATCTGTTCCTGTGGCTGTCCCTCGGATTTTTCTGTTTCGGAATCGCCTGTACCGGTGTCGTCTCCGTTGAGTTTCAGTTCATTGCCGGCGGCAGAGCGGGCGGTTTGCTGGCCGCGTGGATCCCCGGCGGTGCCTTTACCTGCCTTATTGCCTCCTTTGCCCTGCCCCTGGGCCTGGTTGCCGGCTTCACTTTCGAATTCTGAGCGTGCCTGTGCAAGGCTTTGCATCTGCTGTTGCAGCATATCAGAAAGTTTTTTCTGCCCGGCGAGTCGGCGTGCTTCGGCGGCGAGTCCCTGGGCAGATTCTTCGAATTTCTGGGCATCGCCATTTTGCAGACCGTCGGCCATTTTTCCGGCGGCCTCGGCAACTTTCTGAGAACCCTGTGGGTTTGTGGCCTGCTGAAACTGTTGTTGTATTTGTTGCAGTTTTTCAGTGACTGCGCGACGTTCGCTGCGGTCGAGCTCTGGAGTTTTAGTCTGAGCGAGGGCAGCGGCGGCCTGTTCGAGGTTTCCGGCTTTGAGCATGTCACCGGCTTTTACCAGTTCATCGGCGGCAGACAGTGCTTCACCGACATCCTGCAATTGTCGGAGAGCGGCTGGGTTGTTGAGTTTTTGCTGCAGTTGCTGCAGCGAGTTTTCCATGTCGGCCAGCTTTGCGAAGGCTTCTTCTGGCGGCAGCGGCTGTGACTGCAGATCCTGCAGCGTGCGATTCATGGATTCGAGAGCCTGCTGCAGGTCGCGGTCCTGACTTTGTTGTGCCGCTTCCTGCAAAGGCTGCAGTTCCTCCTTGATGCGCTGGCTTTCGCGAATGGCAGTTTGACTGGGGCTGGAGTGTTCGGCGGGGACAGGCCAGCTGCCGGAGGCGACGATTGCAAGCAGTGTGCCGCAGGCTGTGACTGCCAGTCCGCGTTTCCACGCAGTCGGGGTTCGCAGCGGCAGCAGTCGATCGACGGAAACAGCGGCAAGCGACTGGCGGGCATCGGCGATCTGCAGCTGCTGAATGGTGGTCGGGTTATCGGAGGTGAGGAACTGCAGTGCTGAGGAGAGGCGATCCTTCAGGTGCAGTGTCTGATCGAGCCATTTGGCTGTGTCGTGAATGGTTGCTGGTCGGCAGGCTGTTCTGAGTGCGACAGCGAGGGCAAGTCCGCCGGCTGTGAGCGGAGTGAGAAGAACCGGGAGAGGAGTTAGCAGGAGCGGGGCGACGACTGAAGCAGTGGTCAGAACGCAGCCGGTCTGCCAGAGTGTTTGAGCGGCGGCTTCCCAGGTGCGTAAAAGTTTGCGGCGGCGCTGAAACGGGCTGAGGAGTTGCGGCAGATCGGAAGAGTGTTTCATGGCGTCGTTCCTGGGCGGATTTCGAGGCGTCGGAGGGCGACATCGAGCACCAGCAGCAGGGCTGCTGCGGTCAGCAGCCATGTGCGGATCGGCGCGGATCGGCTGGCCGTTCTGTTGGATTTTTTGAAAACGGCTGAGGGGGCGGGGTTCCACGTACCACTGCTGACAGAGGCGAGTTGCTGCAGGAGATTCTGGTTGACAGGGCGGAGACGAAATTCGCTGGAGATTCCGGCATACAGCGAGCGTGTGGTGCGAATGGGGGGCTGCTGGGGGTGGTTGACTGTGGTTTCCAGATTCCAGATTCCGGTTTGCTGCAGGGGTACTATGGTTTCGTATCGACCGGGTGCCGTCTGTCTGAGCATGAATTGTGTTTGCTGCAAAGCGGGGTCACTAGCTTTCAGGCTGACATCGGCGGAGTTGAGGAAAGTGCCATCGGGCAGCAGTGCATCAATGGTCACGGTGGCCTCGGAGTTCTGCTGGCGTATTGAAATCTGCAGATTCTGACCGCCACCGGGGCGCATCAACTGTCGAGTGGTTTGAGTCCAGAATTTTCCGAATCCGGGCCACGAGATCCATTCGGCGGCCCAGCGATTTTTGGCATCAGACGTGAAGGCACCGGTCATTCCCAGTCCGTAACGCCACCATGCCAGCAGTGGGTCGCCTTTTTCTGTTGCCAGTATGACTTCAGCGGCGGGTTTGGGGCGGGTTACGACACTTCCCAGCAGCAGCGGGGCGGATTCAAGATCGAGGTCTGCAAATGTTCGAGTGGCTCGGACAATTTGCGGGAGGAATGGTTCTTCGTTGATGGCCGCTTTGCTGGCAGTGAGGGTTTCTCGGGCGAAGATCCGGGGCACCTGTGCAGCATCTTCAGCGTGGTAGAAACGACCGCGGCCGAGCGTGGCGATGGATTTGAGCAGACGAATATCAGTGGCGTCTTCGGGGCCGAGTGCGACGACGGAAACAGTCATGCGAGCGGCCGACATTTGTCGGGCCAGTCCTTCGAAGTTGCCGCTGTTGGAAATGCCGTCTGTCAGCATGATAACGTGTTTGAGTCTGAGGCTGGCGGAGTTGAGTGTTTCGAAGGCGGATTCCATCGCCGGAAACATATTGGTGCCTCCACCCGGCTGAATGCGCCCGATTTGGTCGGCGATGCGACTGCGATTTGCGGCAGGCTGCAGTTCAGCAATGACCCATGTCTGGTCATCAAAAGCGAGAACCGCCACCTGGTCGCGGGGGCCCAGCAGGTCAACGGCAGCACTGGCGGCGGCGCGGGCCATTTCCAGCTTCTCGCCCTCCATGGAGCCGGAGCGATCGATGATCAGCACCATTCCCAGTGAGGGTTTTTCCTGTTCCTTTTCAAAATCACTGCGAACGGGGAGGAGTTCATCGATGGGTGTCTGGTAGTAGCCGCCGAGCCCGAAGGACTGGTCACCTCCGAGCATCAGAAAGCCCCCACCGAAGTCGCGGACCCATGTCTGAATGACGGCCATCTGCTGTCGGCTGATTTTTGGGGCCGGCACGTTTGAGAGCACGAGCAACTCGAAGTTCTGCAGGGCTTCGAGCGATTCGGGCAGCCCTTCGACCGGGCGGACATCCACCAGAATGCCCTGCTCTTCCAGGGCAAATGCGAGTTCCTGAATCTGGTCGGGGTCTGACTCAACAAGCAGGACTCGCGGTTTACCGGAGGTGGTGACCAGTGTGAGGTCGGAGTTGTTATCGAGGATGGTGTCCTGCTGCAGTCCGGAGATGCGGACTTTGAATTTGCTGAGCCTGTCCTGATCCACGGTTTGCTCGAAGCGGACAAGATTGTTGCCTGGCTGCAGTGTGAGGCGACGGGTGACCACGCGGAATTCTCCTCGATACAACTCCACGGTGCACTCGTCGGCATGATTCGCTGCGATTTCCGCTTCGATCAGGAACGGCTCACCTTCACGAACTTCTGGTGGAGCATGGACTGAAGAGACCTGCACTTCGGGTGCTGTAGGAGCCGGCAGTGGAACCGTCCAGATTTCGGCCTGATTGCGAGTTGCCGCGGCGAGGGCATCACCGGTGGTCTGATTGCCGTCTGACAGCAGGACAATTCTCGGGACGTATCCGGGCGGGACTGATGCCACGGCGGAATCCACGGCTCGTTCGATATCTGTTTCTGGCGTTACTGCAGCGGACTGGCTGATTTTATTGGGGAAGGTGCCGGGGGGCGTGAATGCGGGATAGGAGGCTGTGCCGGCAAAGGAGATCCAGCAGGCGGGGTGAGAACCTCGAGTAAGTTCGGCCGAATTGAGAAAATCCAGAGCCGCATCTTGTCCTTCGCGGCCAACACTGGGACTGACATCCGTCAGGAATACAACCCAGGGTTCGGCTGAGGGCAGCAGCAGGGTCATGCCGGCTGCGCTGCAGAGGAGCAGTGCCAGGATTACGGAGCGGGTGAAGAGGCTGAGTTGTCGCTGTCGGGTGGAAAAATCGCTGAGGCTGCGGCGATAGAGCAGCCCCAGCAGGATTCCGACAGGAATCGCGAGCAGGAGCAAAGCGGGTTGAGCAAATTCAATTGCCATAGATTGATCAGGAGATCCAGCGTCGTTGACAGAGGAACCATTCGCAGGTCAGCAGCAGTACAGCGGTGATGCACAGCCAGTACCAAGGCGGACGACCGGCAGATGCAGTGAATACTGTGGCGGATTCGGTGTCAGATTGGGGTGATTTTCGAGGCCGCAGGTCTGTTTCCTCAGGTGCAGCCACATTGACGGCGATGTGTGCGGCGCGGTCAGAGATCTGCTGCGGGTCGGCTGGCGTTGCTGTTGCGTCAACCAGCCAAAGTCCGGCTTCGCGCAGGGGACCGGTCACCGCAGTGCGGGAGGGGTTCGTTTCACGGTCGGTGATCACGGGAATGCGACTGATGATGCCGGATGGTGATCGCAGCAGGGCCAACTGCTGTGTTGGGACGGAGGAAATGGGCGGTTGTGAAGAACCGGGAGGCAGCAGCAGCATGGAACGCTGTCCAGCCTGGATTGCTGAGGGGACTGATTCTGTGCGACCGGCCAGCCAGTTCAGGGAATTGGAAATGAGTATCGGGAAGACGGTCCGAAAGGCGAGGTCGCTTTGGATCAGTTGCAGTGGCACGATGACGACAGGGCCATTGGAGCGAGGCAGCAGGGAGCAGAGTGGCAGGCCATCTTCAGTTGCGGCGAGGATTTGTGGGCTGGTGTTGAATTCCAGTTCTGAGACGGCCGGAATCAGGACATCATCGAGGCGAAAATTTCGGGTCACGGGATGTGTCGTGACCGTCTGGGCCGGGAGCGGATTTTCGCGGGTGCTGCGGAGATTCCATGCATCACAATTTGAGCGGGGGTCGAGCACAAGCAGGGGCAGCGAGGGAAGTTGCGGGGGGACCAGTTCATGCAGGATGACAATGGAGTTGCGGGGCCAGTTATTGTCGGCTGGCAATTGCTGCAAAACGCTTAGTTCGATCAGTGGATCAGCTTCGAGGACTTTCTGGACGAAGAGGTTTCCAGGGCTCACCAGCAGCACTTTTTTGCGGGGTGCATCCGGCAGGACAGCGACTGCGGAGTTGTCGAGTTCGAGGGCATCAGCGAAGCCCGGGGTGGCGAGTTGAGCCGTTTCGGCGGAGGTGGCCTGAGCGGTGAAGCGAATGTCTTTCAACTGAGCCTGCCAGATACCTCCGACTGGCCCGATTCGCGGGAATGATCGGGAGGTATTTTCGCCGGGGGCCAGTGTCAGGCGGGTGACATTGCTGAGTTTTCCGGAGAGTCGCAGTTCGAGTGAGGCAACAGCGAAGAATGGCGAGGCGTTGCTGATTGAGACCAGCAATTCCGCGGACAGCGGGTCATCTGGATTTCGCAGTGCCTGACAACCAGTGATGCCCACATTTGGCAGTTCGACAGCGACACTTTTGATTGTGAGTTCCGGCCTGTTTTTCAGGACTGACTGGTCGAAGCAGCCATCGGTCAGCAGCAGGATGGAGCCGGACGATGTATTTCCGAGCATTTCGCTGGCGGCTGTGACAGCGAGAGCTGGTCTTCCTCGGGCAGCGGATGGCTGGATTCTGGAAATCGCACGCAGGAGATCGGGAATATGGTCGGTCATGCCGCAAACGACTTCGGGATGCTGATCTGCGGCAATTATGGCGGCTTGTGTTCCGGGTGGCAGTCCATTGATGATTTGTCGCGCATGATTTGCGGCCAGTGTCAGTCTTGGGCCACTGGCTTCACGGGCCTGCATGCTGGCTGATGTGTCGAGGATGATGACGAGGTTGCGCTGAGGAACGCCGGACAGCCAGCGGGGATCGGCAGCGGCGACCACGATAGTGAGCAGAATCAGGATTTGCGTGAGCCACGAGAGCGGGTGTCGAAATCGATTCCAGAATGAGCGAGGTGGGCGAGCCTGAAAAATCTGCTGCCAGAACAGGTCCGACGAGACGTGCACCTGTCGCATCCTGAGTTTCAGGATGTAGAGCACCGTGATCGGCAGTGCGATCACGAGCAGTGCGAGTGCAGTCGGAACCAGAACTGTCATAGTCTTTGGGGCGAGTATTAAACAGAGTCTGAGGAAGTGTCAGGATGTCGCAGATCGCTTCATCATGGTCATCACCAGTGAATCAAATTCCGCCTGACTGCTGGATTGAGTGCAGCCGAAATTCCAGCGAGCGCAGTAGTTGCGAACGCTTTCCTGGTGGAGCCGGAATAACCGGCGGTATTCATTCAGCATGTGTTCGGTGATGGTAGTTTGCAGGACACGACCAGATTCAAGATCGACCAGTTCGGCATCACCGAGGAGTCCGGGTTCGGCATCCTGCGGGTGATGCAGCTGGATAATATGCAGATCAAAGCCACTGAATCGCAGTTGGTCGAGTGCGGTTTCGAAGCCGGCGGGGTCGAGCAGATCGCTGAGTATGACTGCGATGCCCGGTCTGGGGCGTCGGTGCAGAAACTGCCTGACGGACTCCAGCAGGCTGGTTTCAGGCTGACGGGCCTCGAGTGTTTCGAGGAACTGCATGAGGGGCAGGATGCGTTCGCGACCGCGTGTCAGGGGAAACTGTTCGACGACACCGGCTGCGCAGGCAAGTGCGGAAATGCGATCGAGGTCGGCGAGTGCTATCCAGGCGAGCGCGGCGGTGAGCTGTCGGGCGAGGTGAAATTTTCGTCCGTCGGCGAAGTGCATGCTGCGTGAGCAGTCGAGGAGCAGCCAGAGGTGCAGATCCTGTTCTTCCTGAAATCGTCGGATCAGCAGGTCGCCGTGTCTGGCATAGATATTCCAGTCAAGGTATCTGAGATCTTCACCGGGGCCGTATTCGCGATGATCGGAGAATTCGATTCCGGAGCCTGTCTGACGTGTTCTGCGCTGGGCCAGAAGCTGTCCTCGAAATACGCGCTTCGACATGATCGAAAGGTATTCAAGGCGAGTCAGGAAATCGGGGGGAAACAGCATAGGACAACCGCCGGGGTGATGGTGAAAGCTGATCAGCGGGAACTGGCGGTAGCGGGGGACTGGTTAAGCTGACTGATGATGCGGTGGATTACGTCATCAGTACTGATATCTTCAGCCTGCCCTTCGAAATTGAGGATGATGCGATGTCTGAGTACGGGCAGAGCCATTTGCTGCAGGTCTGCTGTGGCTACGTGGCATCTTCCGTCGAGGATGGCGCGGATTTTTGCACCCAAAATGAGAGCCTGCAGCCCACGGGGGCTGGCACCGTAGCGTATGTACTTGCGAGCGGCTTCGGTGGCCGACTGTTGTTCGGGGTGGGTGGCGGTGATCAGTGTGATAGCGTAGCGCTGGATGTCTTTGGCGATGGGGATGGTGCGAGCGAGAACTGACATTTCCTGAATGCGATTTCCGCAAAGGACGGGTGTGGCGGATGGCTGTGTGGTGCCGGTCGTGCGTTCGAGGATCGTTTCAAGATCGGAGGGTTGTGGGTAGCGTACGAGCAGTTTGACAAAAAAACGGTCCAACTGAGCTTCTGGCAGGGGGTAGGTGCCCTCCATTTCGAGCGGGTTCTGGGTGGCCATCACGAAAAACGGTTCTGACAGGCGGTGTGTGGCTCCGGCGACAGTGACGGAGTGTTCCTGCATGGATTCGAGGAGAGCCGACTGTGTTTTTGGTGTGGCGCGGTTGATTTCGTCAGCGAGCAGAATGTTGGTGAAGAGGGGACCTTTCTGGAAATCGAACACGCGGCGGCCGTCAGCGGTTTCGGAGAGGACCTGAGTACCGATGAGGTCTGCGGGCATCAGGTCGGGCGTGAACTGGATACGCCGAAAGTCGAGCTGCAGAGCGCTGGCGAGTGTTCGAACGGTGAGCGTTTTTCCGAGTCCGGGGACGCCTTCCAGCAGGACGTGACCACCGGCGATAAGGGCGATCAGGGTATCGTCGAGAATCTCGGTCTGGCCGACAATAACGCGTGAGATTTCTGATCGCAGCTTGTGGAAGTCCCGGCGGAAGTTATCGAGTTGCTGCTGAATGTGTGCTGCTTCACTGGTCATCCGAAGGGGTCTCGCGAGCGTTCTGCCGGGCAGTTGGTGGCTGCCGTGGTGAGCTTTGCAGTGGTGGGAAAATGGCTGGTGATGCGCCAGACTGAGTGGCGATTGTCACGGATGTTACCTGAAGTCGGGGGGAATTGTCAGTGATGAGCGTCAGAAAACAGCTGAGGGTGAGGAGTCGGGAATGGGACGCGGGCGGTCAGGCAAGGGGGACTGGTGGTGTATGCTGCTGTTACTGGCTGATGCTGCATGTGCAGTATTGATGGCTCAGGAGCCACCGAGACCAGAGAAGCAGTTGCCGGTGCCTGGGGAAGTTTTTGCGGTGGGTGACAGGCCGGCATTTCTGATTTCGGGGCGAGCCGGGCTGTTGCGATCGGGGCGGGCCTGGGTCTGGTACGCGCCGACGTTGCCTGGGCTGCCGGGGGCAGAGGAACGCTGGATGTTCCAGCGATGTCAGGAAGCGGGTATTGCCGTGGCTGGAATCGATGCGGGCGAATCGTATGGCAGTCCGGCTGGCTGCGCGGTGTACGACGGTTTGCACGCAGAGATGGTGAGACGTGGTTATTCGCGTCGTCCGGTGTTGCTGGGCCGCAGTCGGGGCGGGCTGATGACGCTGTCGTGGGCAGCAGCTCATCCGCAGCAGGTGGCGGCATTCGTGGGGATTTATCCAGTGTGCAGTTTGAGTAGTTATCCGGGTTTGCAGCGAGCGAGTGGAGCCTTTGGGATGACGGCGGAGGAGCTGGAAAGGAGGCTGTCGGAATTCAATCCGGTGGACAGGCTGGGGGCACTGGCAAAGGCTGATGTGCCAATGTTTGCGATTCACGGTGATGTGGATGTGGTGGTGCCTCTGGAAGCGAATTCCGGGCTGGCCGCAGAGCGTTATCGATCGTCTGGCGGCAAGTTCAGTCTGGTCGTGCCTCAAGGGCAAGGGCACAACATGTGGTCGGGATTTTTCCAGTGTCAGGAACTGGTGGATTTTGTGATTCGCCATGCTGATCCGGTAAGTGCGGAGCATTCGGATCGCTGAGGCTTGCGGGCAGTGTCGGGTGCGTTTTGGAGCTAGTGTGATGATTCCGTTACGAGATAATATTCCTTCGCGTACGACGCCGGTGGTGAATTATCTGCTGGTTGTAGTGTGCATCGTGTTGTTTGTGCTGCAGTCGGGTGATCTGGATGGTCGGCTGACATTTTTGTACGGGATGATCCCGGCGCGGATTGCGTACCCTGAGCGGCCGGTGCTGATCGAGCATCGGGAGCTGGTGCCGACGGCTTTTGGGGTGCGGGAACTGGCGGTGCGGTCTGAGATCCCGCAACCACCGGTGCCGGCATGGCTGACAATGCTGACTTGCGTTTTCCTGCATGGCAGCCTGTTGCATCTGGCGGGAAACATGTGGTTTTTATGGGTTTTTGGAGATAACGTTGAGGATCGTCTGGGGCATGTGGGATATTTGCTGTTTTATTTGGGCAGCGGAGTGCTGGCCAGCTTCAGTCACTACTGGATGTCTTCTGATTCGGTGGTGCCGACGATTGGTGCCAGTGGTGCAGTGGCGGGGGTGATGGGGGCGTATTTGTATCTGTATCCGCGAGCGAATGTGGTGTCGCTGGTTCCGATTTTGATTTTCCTACAGGTGCTGGTGATTCCTGCGCCGGTGTTTTTGGGGCTTTGGTTTTTGCTGCAGCTGTGGCAGGGGACATTTGCCATGGGTGCGGGGGCTGTGGTGGGCGTTGCCTGGTGGGCTCACATTGGCGGATTTGTGGCCGGTTTTGTGGTGGCGTGGCTGCTGGGGAAGTCTGGCCAGACCAGTCCGCGGGTGGTGGTGGTGCGTCCGGCGACGGAGCGAAGATTCAGCCGAATGAGGACGCCGTGGGACTGAGCGGGTGTAGTGCATTGCCGGGAGGGGGCGAATGGCGGTACGGCCCGCGGTTGCACTGCTTTCAGCGAGCGTCTATACTTCAAGGCATTAGGCTTTGCGACTGTGGTGTAGTGGCAGCACAGTAGCTTCCCAAGCTCCTGGTGAGGGTTCGATTCCCTTCAGTCGCTTCTCAATGTTTTCATCGGTTGTTTGCGTATATGGCCTCTGTCCTGTGATGAAAATCGCGTCGAAGTCCGACGCGCCAAATCAAATCACAACGGAGGTTCAGAAATGCGACGCGCAAAAGTACCGCAATTCAAGCGGCACAACAACGGGCAAGGCTATGCCCGATACAATGGCAAGTGCTATTACTTCGGGAAGTTCGGCACACCTGAGACGCAGATGACGTGTCAGGCTTGGCTGGCTAAGGTGGTCAGTCAGGCAGATATTCCGACAACAAAGCCGGAACGAGTAGCGAAGACGAATTACACGGTCGCTGATTTGGTTCGGCAGTTTCTTGTTCATGCTCAGACGTACTACGCCGATTCCGGTGAAGCGAAGAACTTCCGGTTTGCTCTGCAGGCGTTGCTGGAAGTATGTGGGCGGACGGCGGTAGGTTCGCTGACCAAAGCACATCTTCGGGAGTTCATCAACTCCCTTGTTGGGAAGGATCTGGCGAGGACAACGATCAACTCTGCGTTGCGTCGGGTCAAGCACACAATCAAGTGGGGAGCGCAGAACGATCTGGTTCCTGCCGAGATCCATGCTCAAATGATGCTGGTCCCGGCATTGCAAAAAGGACGCACGAAAGCGCGTGAGACCGAGCCGGTCGGATCAGTCCCTGTCGAGCGTGTGGAAGCGATCCTGCCGTATGTGAGTCGTCAGATCGGTGGCGTGATACGTTTCTGCCTGTTGACGGGGGCGCGGCCTGGAGAGGCGTTGGCATTGACATGGAGTTCAATTAACCGTTCTGGGAATATTTGGCTGTGTCGGCCTGAATGCCATAAGACGGCGCACAAGGGGATCAGGCGGACGATCGTGATCGGTCCAAAGGTCCAGGGACTGCTGGCACAGTTCGAAGGCAACGGGTCGCAATATGTTTTCTCGCCCAGGCAGTCCCTAACCGAATCGGGAAACGACACTGGCAACCGATCGGGAAGTGATCAGTATCACTACTGTTCGCTCACAGGGGCTATCAGGAAAGGCTGTGAGAAAGCGTTCGACTGTCCGCATGAATTGCGGATCGTGGCACTAAAGCAGAAGCGTGGCGAGTCGGCCACGGCGTTTGCTGACAGGAAACAGCGGGCGAGTGAGTGGCGGGCCGACAACGTCTGGAGTCCAAACCAATTGCGGCACACGTTCGCCACCCTTTCCCGGCAACGCGATGGTCTAGAGGTAACGCAAATCGCGCTGGGCCATACAAGTGCCCGGACGAGGGAGATCTACGCCGAGCCAGACATATCAGCAGCAATCGATTACGCTCGCAAATGGGGCTGAATCTGCCTGGCGTGAAAACAAACTCACTTTGTTTCGTGCTGTTGCGTATAGAGTCGCAATGGTTCAAACAGTGACTCTATAAAACAGGTAGTGCGATGCAGTGGTTAGAATTGGCGGAATTGGTCCCGTTGGACAAGGCGCGTGGATTGTTCCCACAGCAAGTCAGCAAGGCGACATTGTACAGGTGGATTCGGTCTGGATATCGCGGGATCAAGCTGGAGGCAATTGAGATTCCAGATGGGATGGCGACAACTGAGCGAGCGATCAAGACATTCTTGCGGGAGGTAGCTGAGAGCCGTTCTCAGGTTCAGGGTGGTATGAGTGAAGAAGAAGCCCGAGAGTGGATCGCTGGTCCGTGACGTTTTCGGCCTGCCTTCATTTTCCATAAAGCCCCTGAGTAACCCTCGGGGCTTTTTTGTCTGACACCTAACATTTAGTGTTGACGACCATGTCGATCCCACTCTATTGTGGTTGGTTGCTTTTCAGTGCCAGCAGTCTTTATGGATGGATTGCTGGCGTTTAGACAATTTGATGCGCCGGGAAAATAGGATAGTACTGGCTAGCTGAGTTCGTGCCGTAGATGGTGCGCGCTCGCTGGAGTCTATCCTTATGCAAGAGTTTTCGAGTGCGGTCAAGTTTCGCAAGTCGGTAGGAATCAACTACCGCACGTTCAGCGCGCTGGCTGAGCGAGCCACGAAAGAGGGCATCCCTTTTGCTTACCAGGTGGGAAAAAAGATCTTTGTCGATCTTTCCGCCTGGCGACTGTTCCTGGCTAAGCATCCGGTCGGGGGTGCCAAGTGATCCAACAACCCCGTGTGAGCCAAAACGCGGTGCAGAATTACGGTGATGTGTTCGCCAGGGATCGGCTGATATTCAGTGCACAACTATCGATGTCGCACAAATTCTATCTCATTACACTCGACCGGTTCCTCGGCAACAACACTAAGGCATGGCCTGCTCAATCGACAATAGCGTTCCGCATGAGTGCCAATGTTCGTTCAGTCAAGAACTGGCAAGCGGAGCTTATCAAGAAAGGTATCCTGAAAGTTGACTCCGGGAAGGGTTGCCGGAACTCAAATACATACGTCATCTGCCTTGATACTCTGTCGCGAATGCTGAAACCAAATAGGGAACCACATTCACCATTGGAAGCTTCGAATGGTGAACCACATTCACCACAATGGTGCACCACGTTCCCCTCAAGGGTGAATGACGTTCCCACAAAAGACATAGAAAGACATATAAAGAAAGACTCGTTGTTTCCTGCCCAGGAAACGAGCGACGAGCCAACGAGTAAGACTGACAAGTCTAACGCCAATCCTCCCGAGCTACTTGAGTTCTGCAAAGTCTGGAACTCGTGGCATGATGCCGGGATTGTCCGACGGCGAATCCAAAATCCTGAATCCCTGGGCGAAGAGCTACGTAACGACTGGAAGCGTGGATGGACGAACGATCCTTGACAAATTCAGTGAATCGACTCTTGACGGAAGCCAAACTGCCGACACGATGTGTGTCAAATGGTACATATTTAAGGCACTGGGGAGAGAGAGATGGCAACAGCAATCGGTTATGTTCGAGTGTCAACGGAGGGGCAAGCAACGGACGGCGTGTCGCTGGATGCACAGCGTACAAAGATTGCAGCATGGTGCTTGGCTAACGACATAGAGCTTGGCAGCATCTACATTGACGCTGGGTTATCCGGCGGACGGGCTGACAATCGTCCTGAACTCCAGAACGCTCTGACGGAAGTGTGCCGGGTTGGTGGCGTCCTTGTTGTCTACAGCCTCTCGCGTCTTGCTCGATCGACGAAAGACTCTCTGGAGATTGCAGAGCGTTTGGCAAAGTCTGGGGCGGATCTGGTCAGCCTATCAGAAAAGATCGATACAACGTCAGCGGCCGGAAAGATGGTTTTTCGGATGATGGCGGTCTTGGCTGAATTCGAGCGGGATCAGATCTCGGAACGTACTTCAAGCGTGATGGTGCACAAAAAGTCGAAGGGCGAGAGAGTTGGAACGATTCCTTACGGTTTCAAACTGAATGCAAATGGAGTAAACCTTGACCGATGCGACAGCGAACAATCAGTCCTCGAATTGATGAAGTTCCTGCGTTCTCAGGGGATGACACTACGGGCAATCGCTGACGAGTTGAACTCAAGAGCCATCCCAGCGAAGAAAGGGAGCCAATGGAAGCACGGCAGCGTGGCGAGCGTTCTCGAAAACGCGACGTAAAAGAGGCGGTCCGTATGCTGGGAGAATTGCTGGATGAAGACAATTACCGAGGCGCTGAAACAAGCGATGACCAGCAAACACTGGACGACATACAACTTGGCGAAAGCCAGCGGCGTGAGTCATCCCCAGATAGTGCGATTCCTCAACGGGACGCGGGGGATCAGTCTGGAGACAGCGGATAAACTGGCAACGGCGGTCGGGCTAAGTATTACTTTTCCACGACCGACACGAAAACGCTCGGGTCCTTCCGAGAGCTAGCCTCTCATTGCCACGATGCCTGCATCGCAGCATTTTTTGCACAAAAAAGTGAAAGCAGAGTCATTGCACGACACACCGTTTGATCCGCAACAAATCTTGGCGGGTCCTTTCAAGGCGGCTGCGGAACATACGTCGATTCCAGAATCGCGGCTTTTTTTTGCACAAGAATTTTGAAAACATAGGGATGTGTGATGAGAATGCTCGATGCCACAATTGTCATTTGAGGAGAGACCGTGGGTGACGATGTACCGTGTGCCGCATTGGTATCTCGTTGTTAAGATAACGGTAATTCGTATACCATGATCGATCTGGAAATTGGCTGTTCGAGGTTTCGTCAACACGTACAAGGAGTAGTTCATATGGAAACGGTTGCCTTTCTGATTTGCTCAGTGTTTCTTTCTGGGCTGAGCACGTTGGATCTCGCCATTGCTGAGGAAGATGATCCTCTCGACGCAATCTCAGTCGCTGAGGCGGCTTATCAAGAAAGGATAGGGCAAGCTCGTTCCGTGTTGATAGAAGCGTACAAAAAGGAGATTGCCGAACAGAGTGGTGATGGAAAACTAGAGAATGTCACTCGACTTACTACCGGATTGCAACTTTTTGAATCAGACGATTTTCTGATGGAGCCAGAGCTTGAAGCTGATTACGTCAGCTACGGCAAGTCCCTAAAAGCCGCAAGAGAAGAACTCTTGAAAGCGTACTCAGCCAACACAACAGTGCTTGCACAGCAAGGGATGCTTGCAGAAATACAAGAACTGCAACAGAAGATTCGTGATCAGGGTTTGATCTCGAAGCTCGTAAGTTTGCAATTGTCCAGCAAGTCAACCATGTACCTGAAGCACGCAGACTATAAGTGCTATGTGCGGGAAATTCCGAATCATCAAAAGCTCAATGCAACCTTTGAAATGGTAATCGGATTATCCACCGATGGAATTCTGCGAGAGAGCGAAACTGCGTCCGGGATTCAAGGACGCCCTGACGAGGTGGTTTCTTTTCGTGCAATCAGTGCGCCGAATCACTATCTCGTACACGGCAACAACGAATTGCGTCTTCAGCGATATGCTCAGGAAGAGGCTTTTCATCAAAATGCTTCATTCAGAATTCACCGTGGTCTTACCCGGGCATCTGATATTTCATTAGAAGCGGTAAGCTATCCAGGACACTTTCTCGTAATGCAGCCGACTGGTAGTGTCCTACTCCAAAAATTCATCCCAGGTGCGGAGTTCGCACGGCGTGCAACATTCAAACTCACAGCGGGAAAGTTTCGCATGTGGTAGAAACGTCTCAAGGCGTCGCCGTAAGGTTCGGACGAAACGAATTCCGTGGGGTCCTTCGGTGAGCTGGCTTCTCATCCCCACAATTCCAGAATTGCAGCATTTTTTGCACAAAATTTTGAAAACAGAGGGAGGTGTGAAAATGCTCTTTGCCCCAATTGTCATTTGAGGAGAGTCCGTGGGTGCCATCGCTGTAGGCTCATGACTTCTCCACATCATGGGGAGAAGCAGTAGGCGCAGGTCACCGCAAGAGATGAGCTACTTTATCGGCAGGGTTCTAGTCGGCGTATCAAATTGTGAGATCATCCTCAGAATCGAATAGAGTTAAGGCCTCCATAATACGTTCGAACTTAGCTAGGCTGGAAAGATTGCCTTCAATGAAGTAGCGATCGTGCAATTCGACTGCATTTCGACAATCGTTCGCATTCTCCGATAATTGCAGCCGTTCTCGCAGGGGTGATACAAAAAACGGCTCGGAGGATCTTTACATCACACAAGCGATTGAACTCTGCCGCGAGACTTTGCGCGGATCCGGGCCAGATTCAGACAAAGCGATTGCCATCTGCTGGTTGGCTCATCTGATTGGCGATGCGCATCAGCCTTGCCATGCCGGGAGCCTGTACGTGGAGGGAATCTTTCCAGGTCCAGCCGGAGATAGGGGTGCGAACTCGATCCCGACGAAGCAGCGGCGAAACCTTCGTGCTCTGTGGGACGGGCTCATGGGAACGTCCAGCGAGCCGAACGAGGTCGCCACGCGTGCATTCGACGTCCGGCAGGACAAGGACGGCTGGAAGGTAGCGGAAGCGTCTGCAAGCAATCTGGAGCCGTCTGAGTGGCTCGCTGAGAGTGTCGAAGCGTCTCGGAAGTGTGTCTACACTCCGGAAGTTCTTTCAGCGGTGGAAGCGGCGGTACGATCCGGAGCGTCGAAAGTCGAAACGGTTGACTTGCCAGAGAAGTATCTGAAAGATGCCGGGGCCGTGGCTCAGAGACGGGTTGCTGTTGCCGGGTTGCGGTTGGGAAAACTGTTGAGCAACGATTTGAAGTGAATGTCTCCATCGGTTGGAGTGAAATGGAATGAGCACAATCGTGAAGAGACGCAAGTCTGTTGAATCGACGATGCCGGAACGAGTCAGTGCGTATCCAATGATTCGTTATATGGGGAGCAAGTTTCGGCTTTTGCCGTTGATCTACTCTGTACTTGAGTCGTCTTGATTTCGATTCAGCAATGGACGCGTTTTCGGGGTTTGGAAGCGTCGGCTACTTGATGAAGCCGATGGGGAAGCGCGTTACTTCATGCGACTTCCTAAACTTTCCAAAGGTTGTGGCAAGAGCGACGGTTGAGAACAACGTTATTCAGTTAGCTCCAAACGAAGTTGAATTGCTTCAAAAGCCGGAACTCAGGCAAGATTTCACGCATCCATACGCAAAGAATGTCCGAGCATCTCAAGGAAGATTTGCTACAGTTGAAAGTTGAACACTCATTGTGATGTCTGACCTGAAACCATCACAGACATGAATTCGCCGGTGACCAAGATGCCTTACAACGTCAAAGCGATTGCAAATTTCTTTCTGGAACTTGGGGAGCGTGACTCGATCCCAATTTGCCCAATGAAGCTCCAGAAGCTCATTTAATACGCGCACGGTTGGCATTTGGCCGTCAAGGGAGTTGCGCTGATCGACAGTCGTGTTGAGTGTTGGGATTACGGTCCTGTCGTTCCAGACATTTTTCATGAATTCAAGTGCTATGGAAAAGACCCAATCACACAAAAGGCTGTCCAATTCGTTGCGAGTTCATCCAAGGGAATCGGCAACTTAGACGACTTCGAGATTGTTGAAATCTCGCTAAGTGACGATGAACGCGCAGATGCATCGGATTTTCTCAAAAAAGTATGGCGTCTCTATGGTTCGATTTCAGCAACACGACTCTCAAACATGACGCATGTGCCAGGCAGCCCTTGGAGTCAAGTAAAGGCCAAGTATGACGGATCACCGCCTCGTGGGGCCGACATTCCGGACTTGACGATCACGGAGCACTTTCAGTCTCTTTTGCAGAAGAGAGGCTAGATCGTGGGAGTTCGTGAAGAAGCTCAACAGCCAATCGACGACAGTTGGGAGGATATGGCTGAGCGTTCCATCCCCAAAGACGGTGATGCTCCAGATAGAAACACGACTCTGGAGGAGGCTGAATACGCCAAAGAAGCCGCCAAAGAGAGAAGGAAGTCACGTCCCGCAGGTATTAGAGCAGACGTTGCAGAAGAAAAGATCGATGCCTTGCAAGTCGAACTTAGGAAGGGTCTCCGGGCACGAATCGGAGAGCTTACTGAGCAAGTGAAGAAATTGGAGGCTGATAGAAATGGCGTCCAGGAAATAATGAGAAAGATGGCGCAACTTGACCAGGCATATTCCGGTTCCGTTGAGTTCTTTTGGACGTCCTCAATACTGAATGGAATTGGAGGCGTTTTCATGGGTTTTTCAGGGGGCATCAGCAAAACGGAATACCCGACTGCTCAGCCTTTTCTTCTATGTGGCGGCGGGGCTTTACTGCTCATAGGTCTCTTCATCGGATGCCGAAATGCAGCGGTCAATCGCCCTCGATACTTCTCTAAGTAACACCCGTTGCGATGTCCGGCGACCTTTCCAAAATCCCAAGCGATCGACTTCCTTCAGCCCTTCAAGACTGCCGTGAGACCATCAGCAGTGCTCTGGACGCATTGAGCCGTCGTCCGGACATGGAAGCGGCCATTCGCGATCTAATGCGGTCTCACGATGCGATGGAGACGTTCTGCGAGCGTTCTCTGAGAGAGCCTGATATGATGCGGCTAGTGCTGATGGCTGGCATATCGGCACTGGTCAACGTGCGGTCGGTGCAGTCAATCGAGGCCGAGCTGAAGCGACGCGCGGCAGACGGGAATTGATCCGATGCGCAAGGTCCACGCCATACGGATCATCCTGCACAGCGGTCAGGAACGCAGCGTCATCGTCTGGCTGAATTACGCAGCGAAACGCTGCATTCAGTTGATCAACAACCGCAAGACTTGGGACACCGTTCAGGCCGGTGATTCAGTTTGGTTGACCAGCCGAGGCGAGCAGACGCGATACGGTATCGAGGCGGTGGAACTGTATCGAGTGTTCCCTGCATCCGAGAACGGGCGGGTTGTTCGTTCGGCGTGGGATTGGATGCGGGGCGGCTGAGTGGTACGACTCTCAGACTTTTTTTTGTCGACGCGCGTCGAAGTGTGTCGCGGTGCAAAACCTCAATTCTTTGTGCAATTTGACGACGCAAGAATAGGCGTTAAAACAAGGAAATCACAGGGTTCAGAGTCTTCCCAAGCTCCTGGTGAGGGTTCGATTCCCTTCAGTCGCTTTTTTCTGGTTTTGGCTGCGGGTTTGCCTGCGTCGGATACTGAGGCCCGCGACAAGCAGAGCGACAGC